>ERZ857840.77-NODE-77-length-168028-cov-7.436136_pt1 | contig 168028 bp, 131 predicted proteins | sample MGYA00519760_ERZ857840 | MGnify/ENA primary metagenome ERZ857840 (study PRJEB31778, sample SAMEA3449371) | human gut metagenome | biome: human gut; feature: human-associated habitat; material: faeces | place: United Kingdom | collected 2010/2012 ... | reverse complement strand
CTTCGTCGAGCGCGGCGGCAGAGCCGGGCGCGTCGGAGGCGGGTTCGCCGGCGTGGAGGACGCCTTGGCCAAGCTCGACCTCGTCGCGCCCGACGGCAGCCTCAGAAACGCCGCGGTGGAGCTGTTCTGCGAGGGATCCGACACCTACCCCAGGATGAAGCTGGGGCTTCTGGGCGGCAACACCAAGGCCAAGATCCTCGACCTGCGCCGCGAGAGCGGCACCATGCTCAAGCTGCTCGACTTCGCCGAGTACTTCGTGACGTCGAACATCAGGCGCGAGTTCGTCATCGGCGAGACGGGCATGTACCGCAAGGAGATCCCCGAGATCCCGGCCGAGGCCATCCGCGAGGCGGTTGCCAACGCGCTGTGCCACCGCGACTACACCACCGGCACCGCCGTCGAGGTCAACGTGTTCATGGACACCGTCCAGATCGTGAGCCCGGGCCTGTTCCCCGAGGGCGACTCGCCGCAAGAGCACCTAGACGGTACCGCGAGCGAGTTCGGCCTCCGAAACCCCGCGATCGCGCGCACCCTGTTCCGCGCCGGCGTCATCGAGCAGTACGGCACGGGCATACCGCGCATCAAGGAGGCCTGCGAGGCAGCCGGCGTGAGGTTCCGCTTCGAGCAGACCGTCAACAGCACCGTCGTCGTCTTCGAGCGTCCTGGGTTGCAGAAAGCGGCCTTCAGGAGAACCGCGGCCGACAACCGACCGCTCCTCAGCGAGCGCGAACGAGCAGCGATGGCAATTGCCGCCGCTCAGGGGAAAATCACGACCTCCGACCTCGCGCGGGAGTCCAATGTCGGTAGGAAAACGGCCTCGAAGACTCTGAAAGACCTTGCCGGTCGAGGCCTGTTGGAATGGGTAGGGAAAAGCCCGAAAGACCCGCACCAGTTCTACAGGATGCCAAGCGAAGTTTGAGGCTGCAGGTCCTAGCCGGGAAACAGGCCCATTGCGTTTGCTGCCCTCCCCCTGCTGGGCACTACTGAGTAATCTACTGGGCACTGCTGAGTAATCTACTGAGTAGTGCCCAAGCGCGAGTTGGCAAGTCCGCCGAAGCCCAGAGAAACGGCTCCGAAGAATATACTGACCGCTACTGACCGCTACTGACCGCTACTGACCGCGGCATTCGGCAGGCCCGCCGAATGCCGCGGTCTCCCGAGACTAGCAGAGCCGCCCTTATTGTTAGCGCTGCCGAAGCAAGCCCTACTTCAGCAGCAACTTGAATTTTCGTGCGATGAGCCTCCCCGGAGCCAAGAGCCTTTTGCCCTAATCACAACACCGCAATTCAAGCACCGCAGAAAACTCCATTAGCGATGAACCAGCCACTTGAAGACGTGATCAAGGTGCGGCAAGGGGTCAAATTCGGAGGTGCGGGGAAAATCGAAGAAATGCTAACCAGGCCCCAGTTTTCGCTTCCGCGAACTGCGGTTTTGGTGCTAAAAATCGCGTTGTGCTCGAAGGTTCTCGATTTTCCCCGCACTTCCGTAATTACATCCTTGGATCGAGAGTACAGGCAACAATGACGTCATCCGCGATAGCACCCAACAGTCACGGACGTACAAAAGGCCGTTGCCGGAAGCCTCCATACAACGACTCTTCTTTGCGCGCGCCACGCTCGCAATGCTCCATTAAATGTACCTTTTTGTGCAACAAAAAAAGCCGCTCAACCAGCGGCTTTTCTTATTTTGGTAAGAAAAAAAGGCGACCGCCCTTTGTGGACGGTCGCCTTTGTTAATTGTTGTGAAGTTTGCTTTAGGCGCGAGTCTTGATCTCCTCAGTCACCTTGGCAACAAACTCGTCAACGCTCATCTGAACGGTTTCGTTGGAGCGATCGCGGACGGAGATGTTGCCGGCCTCGACCTCCTTCTCGCCCAGGATGAGCATGTAGGGCACGCGGTCGATGGAGCGGGCCTCGCGGATCTTGTAGCCGATCTTCTCGTCGCGGTCGTCGCAGACCACGCGAATGCCGGCCTCCTCCAGCTTGGCGCACACCTCGTGGGCGTAGTCGCGGCTCTTCTCGGAAACCGGAAGTGCCTTGACCTGCACGGGAGCCAGCCAAGTGGGGAACTTGCCCGCAAAGTGCTCAATAAGAATACCGATGAAGCGCTCGATGGAGCCAAAGCACACGCGATGCAGCATGATGGGGCGCTTCTTGGTGCCGTCGCCGTCCACGTACTCCAGGTCAAAGTTGAGCGGCATCTGGAAGTCGAGCTGGACGGTACCGCACTGCCAGGTACGGCCGAGCGAGTCCTCCAGGTGGAAATCGATCTTGGGGCCGTAGAAGGCGCCGTCGCCCTCGTTGACCTCGTAGTCCATGTGCAGCTGCTCAAGAGCAGTGCGCAGGCCCTCCTCGGCGCGTGCCCAGTCCTCGTCGGAGCCCATGGAGTCCTCGGGGCGGGTGGAAAGCTCAACGTGGTACTTAAAGCCAAACTTCTGGTACACGGAGTCGATGAGGTTGACCACGCCCACGATCTCGTCGGTCAGCTGGTCAGGACGCACAAACAGGTGGGCGTCGTCCTGGTTAAAGCAGCGCACGCGGAACAGGCCGTGCAGGGCGCCGCGCAGCTCGTGGCGGTGCACCAGGCCAATCTCGCCGGCGCGGATGGGCAGCTCGCGGTAGGAGTGCGGCTTGGAGGCATACACCAGCACGCCGCCCGGGCAGTTCATGGGCTTAATGCAGTACTCTTCGTCGTCGATGACGGTGGAGTACATGTTGTCCTTGTAGTGGTCCCAGTGGCCCGAGGTCTTCCACAGCTGCTTGTTCATGATGAGCGGCGTGGAGATCTCCACGTAGCCGGCCTTGTGGTGAATCTCGCGCCAGTAGTCCAGCAGCGTGTTCTTAAGGATCATGCCGTTGGGCAGGAAGAACGGGAAGCCAGGGGCCTCATCGCGCATCATAAAGAGGTCCATCTCGCGGCCGATCTTGCGGTGATCGCGCTTCTTGGCCTCCTCCAGCATGTGCATGTGCTCGTCGAGCTCTTCCTTGGTGGCAAAGGCGACGCCGTTGATGCGGGTGAGCATCTTGTTGTCCTTGTCGCCCTTCCAGTAAGCGCCCGAGACACCGGTGAGCTTAAAGGCCTTCAGCGCCTTGGTGTAGCAGATGTGGGGGCCGACACACATGTCGATGTAGTCGCCCTGCTGGTAGAAGGTGATGCGGGCGTCGTCGTCCAGGTCGCCGATGTGCTCGACCTTGTACTTCTCGCCGCGCTCCTCCATAAGGGCGATAGCCTCGGCGCGGGGCTTCTCGTACACGGAGAACTTGAGGTTCTCCTTGACAATCTTTTTCATCTCGGCCTCGATCGCGGGGAAATCGTCCTCGCTGATCTTGACGCCCTCGGGCAGGTCGACGTCGTAATAGAAGCCGTTGTCGGTCGCGGGACCGTAGGCAAAGTCGGCCTCGGGATAGAAGCGCTTGATGGCCTGCGCCATGATGTGCGCGGCGGAGTGGCGGATGACGTGCGTGACCTCGTCCTGCGGGAGCTCGGCCACCGAACCGTCATTGTAGAGTGCCTTCATGGGTATGTTTTCTCCTCTCGGATGCCTGATGCAAGTGCGTGCGATGCGCTCGGCGTTTTTGACTTGCATCATTATAGGCAGGTTGCCTTGGTATACAAGCGCCCGCCGCACCTTAATGGCACGGCGGGCGATTTTCTACGCATGCTTCATCGTGTGGGGGCGGGGTTGCGGGGCGCGCGTGGCTTGCGCGGGACGCACGGTGCCCGTGGCTTGCGGCCGGCCCGGCGATGGATGCGTTACTGGATGCGAGTTCGGCAATAGGGGCAGACCTTCCAGTGCGCATCGAGCGGGCGATGGCAGCTGGGGCAGACGTTGCGAACCTGGGTGTCGCACACCGGGCAGACGACGAAGTCCTTCTCGATGGGCGCGCCGCACTGCGGGCAGGTGCCGTACTGGGCAAGCTGGCGCTCGCGCAGGGCCATGTCCAGCTCCTGCTCCTCGCGGTCGGACGCGTAGGAGTGCGGGCGCAGAACCAGGTAGGCGATGAGGCCTACAAACGGGATGAGGGCGATGATGCCCCATGCCACGTAGGCGCTGGCGCCGCGGCGGCGAGCGTCGATGAACACATAGACGACCGACAGCACATACAGGGCGATGATAAAGCCGACGAAGGCATAGACGACGCCCATAAGCTGCGGCGACATGAGCTCGGAGATGTACTTGGACATTGGGGTGTACCTTTCGGAATATTAACAGTCCGGTCAAGTTTACCACGGGGTTTGTTTATATGGGACCACGGCTAGGGGCGGCGCCGGCGCGGACACAAACATCTCAATCTGTAACAGCTGGGAGCGGAATCCGGGTCTAGATGTTACAGATCGAGACGAACGGGAGGGCCGCCGAGCAAACGTCTCGATCTGTAACATCTGGAACCGAAATCCTCGTCTAACTGTTACAGATCGAGACGAACGGTTGCCGTAGTTGTCGGCAGACGAGGTTGTCGACGTTGCCGGTTCTCCCCTCGCCTGCCGTTGGCGGGTGTTGCGGGGCTGTTCGCCGCATTGCCGCCGCGCTGGGGGTGTGCAGACCGTAGGATAGTCTTATTGACAGCCTGTCAACTCGTCTGGGAGGCACTGTGGCAGAAACGTTTGATATCGCGATTGTCGGCGCGGGCATCACCGGATGCGTTATCGCGCGACAGCTCGCGCGATTTGAACTGTCCATTTGCGTGGTCGAGGCGGCAAACGATATTGCGCTGGGCGCGTCGAAGGCCAACGGCGGCCTGGTGCACGCCGGCTACGATCCGACACCGGGCACCGTAAAGGCACAGGTCAATGCCCGAGGTTGCGAGCTTTACGGCACGTGGGCCCAGGAGCTGGGCTTTTTGTTCTGCCGCACCGGATCGATGGTGTTGGGCTTTAACGACGAGGATCGCGCGCAGCTCGAACAGCTGCGTCGCAACGGCCATGCCAACGGCGTGCCCGAGCTGTCGATCGTCGGACCCGACCGCATCCACGAACTGGAGCCGCGCGCCAGTGCCGATGCAACGTGCGCGTTGTGGTGCCCCTCCACTGGCTTTGTCGACCCGTTTGAGGTTGCCATTGCCGCGTTGGAGAACGCCGTGACCAACGGGGTGACGTTTATGCGGTCCGCGTCGGTGGAAGCGATTGAGGTTGCTGGCGGCGAGGCTACCGACGGCACTGCGCGCTTTACGCTGGTGACGCCTGCTGGCAACGTGCGCTGCCGCTACCTGATCAACGCCGCGGGCAACGGCGCCGCTGACATCTCGCATATGGCGGGCGCCGAGGAGTTCCAGATGGTCTGGCGCCAGGGCAACATCGTAGTGCTGGACAAGGAGCCGCGTGCGCTCATGCCGCTCTACCCCGTTCCCACGCCGGTATCCAAGGGAGTTATCGTCACGGGCACCGTACATGGCAACACCGTGATTACCGCGACGGCCGCCGTGCGCGAGCCCGGCGATACACAGACCTACGCGACCGATGTCAACGCGCTCCTGACCGGCGCGCGCAAACTGGTGCCCGATCTGGACACGCGCCGCGTGGTGCGCGCGTTTGCCGGCGGACGCCCGGTCATTAAGGGAACGAACGACTTCTTTATTGGGCAGTCAGCCGTGGTGTCGGGACTGTTCCAGGCCGCGGGCATTCAGTCGCCGGGCGTAGCGAGCGCGCCGGCCATTGCCGAGCGCATGGAGCACGTGCTGCGCGATGCCGGCGTGGTCCTGCACGAACGGGACGATTGGGACCCGATTCGCCGTGCGCCGGACGACTTTGACCGCGCACCGCTGGCGCGCAAGGAGGAGCTGATCGAGTCCGATCCCGCGTGGGGGCAGATCGTCTGCCGCTGCGAGACGGTACCCGAGGCCGAGATTGTGGCCGCGATCCGACGCCAGCCGGGCGCGATTTCGGTCGAGGGCGTCAAGCGCCGCTGTCGTGCCGGCATGGGTCGGTGCCAAGGCGGCTTTTGCCAGAGCCGTGTGGTGGCGATTCTTGCCCGCGAGCTGGGCTGCGACCCCAGCGAGGTGCTGCTGGAGGACACAGGTTCTTGGCTGGTTGAGGGACCGCTGAAGGGGGTGCGCTAGCATGGCGACACTTGATTCGCGCGCCGGACGCGCGAAAGCAGGAGCTACCGAGGCGGTGCAGACGCAGGTCTTCGACGTGGTCGTTATCGGCGGCGGACCTGCCGGCATGGCCGCCGCGCTAGCCGCGCATAAGGCCGGAGCGCGCGTGGCCATCGTGGAGCGCGAGCAGCACCTGGGCGGCATCCTGCGCCAGTGCATCCACCCCGGCTTTGGGCTGTCACACTTTAAGCAGGAGCTCACCGGCCCCGAGTATGCGCAGCGCTTTATCGACCAGATGCGCTCGACCGACATTGCGCTGTTCCTGAACAGCATGGTGATTGGGATTGATTCAGGCGAGCCTACGAGAGCCACCGCGGTCCATACCGTCACGCTCATGAGCCCTACCGGCATGCTGCAGCTTACCGGACGCGCGGTCGTCCTTGCCATGGGTTGCCGTGAGCGCACCCGCAGCGAGATCAAGATCCCCGGCAGCCGTCCCGCCGGCGTTTTTACGGCCGGCCTAGCGCAGCGATACATCAATATCGAAAACCTCAAACCCGGCTCGCGCGCCGTCATTTTGGGTTCGGGCGATATCGGGCTGATCATGGCACGTCGCTGCACGCTCGAGGGGATTTCGGTCGAGGGCGTGTACGAGCTCATGCCGTACGCCAACGGTCTGCGCCGCAACGTCAAGAACTGCCTGGACGACTTTGGCATTCCGCTGCATCTGTCTACCACAGTCACGCGCGTGATCGGGCACGACCGCGTGGAAGCCGTCGAGGTGAGCCAGGTCGACGAGCACTTAGCGCCCATTGCCGGGACGGAGCGCATCGTTCCGTGCGACACGCTGCTGCTATCGGTGGGGTTGATTCCCGAGAACGAGCTTTCGGTTGCCGCAGGCGTGGAGCTTGACCCGCGCACGCGCGGCGCCGTGGTGGACCAGAGCCTGCAAACGGGCGTGCCGGGCATCTTTGCCTGCGGCAATGTGCTGCACGTACACGACCTGGCCGACAACGTGACGACCGAGTCCGAGCGTGCCGGTGCGGCTGCGGCGGCGTGGGCGTTGGGCGGCGCCGAGGCGTACGCTGCAGACACGGGCTGGGAGCTCACGGTCTCCCCTGCCGGCATCGCGGGCTACGCGCTGCCGGGACGCATTACGGCTGCGGCACTCACCAAACTCAACTTCCGCGTGCGCCGACCCGTCGACGCCGCCCGCGTGAGGATCTTGGCCGACGGCGAGGAACTGTTCGCCGGCAAGGTCCGGCCGTTTAAACCGAGCGTAATGGAAAGCTTCCCGCTGACGGCAAAGGTGATTCAACGCGCACTCGACCTGGGTGCCAGCGAGATTGTCCTGTCCGTCGATCCCATCGAGGAGGCATAGCTCATGAGCAATATCGCAATCGATACGCTGCAGTTCAACTGCACCACCTGCCCATCCGAGTGCCTCCTAACCGTGGAGGTCAAGCGTGATGCCAATGGCTCCGTGGTAGAGGTCCGCTCCGTGACCGGCAACAGCTGCCCGCGCGGTGATAAGTTCGCACACCAGGAACTCACCTGCCCCATGCGCGTGCTCACCACAACTGTGGCCGTATCCGGCGGCGACGAGGCGCTGCTGCCCGTGCGCACGGCCGAAGCCATCCCGCTGGCACTCCACGCCCAGGCCATAAACCTCATCCGAGGCCTAGTCGTCAACGCCCCCATCCGCATGGGCGACGTCGTGCTAGAGAACCTCCTAGACACCAACATCGACCTCATCGCCAGCATGGACATCGACCGAGTCTAAGTAGCTAATTAGGGACGGGGCTCTTTTAGCTACCCCGCCATCCACCCTGCCCTCCTCAGTTGCGGTGAAATAGTTCCTGATTTCCGCCAAAACCCCGGTATCCAGGAACTATTCCACCGCAACTTTTTTTGGAATCGTTATTTAGCTTGTGCCTACTTTAGTGCCATTTCAAAACTATGCCGGATTACGGGGCTGGCTCGGAGACCTCCATCCATACCGGCCATTTTCAAGTTTTGATAAGCCTTCTACCTGCGGTTTTAATTTCGCGATTTTTTCCCATGGTCAAGTAATACAGGTCCAGCCCCGTAATCCGCCATACTTTTGAAACCAGCCCATTTGGAACGGCCCTCTTATGACTACTTTTGCCCGATCATTCTGCATGTTGGACACAGCTAAAATAGCCCCGTCGCAAATTGACTACCCTGGCATTGGGGATACCATGGTGGCACCCTAGCGAAAGGATGTTTCATGGCACATGTCGATGACAAGCGTGTGGCGCGCGTGCTCGATGCGCTCGAGGCTCAGCACCCCGGCGCACAGCTGCTCGTAAACGACCCGTGGTCGATCTACTACCTGACCGGCTTTTATGCCGATATGTTCGAGCGTTTTTGCGGCGTGTTGCTCGCGCGTGGTGCCGAGCCGGTGATCTTGGTTAACGCGCTGCATCAGCTGCCCGAGTACGACAATGCCCGCGTTGCCTACCACACCGATACCGATATCGTGGCCGACGCCATCGCTCGCGAGGTCGATCCGACCAAGCCGCTCGGCATCGACACCGTCATGCGCTCAGGCTTTTTGATGCCGCTCATGGAACGTCATGCCGCCAGCGAGTTTTTCCTAGGCGATTTTGCCGTCACCGCCGCGCGCACCCACAAGGATGCCGCCGAGCAGGAGCTCATGCGCGCGTCCTCGGCCGCTAACGACGCCGTGATGGCCGACGCCATCAAGCTCGTCCACGAAGGCGTGACGGAGCGCGAGATTGCCGACCAGATGCTCGGCCTGTATCGCAAGCATGACTGCGAGGGATTTAGCTTTCCGCCCATCGTAAGCTTTGGCGCAAACGCCGGCGACCCGCACCACGAGCCCGACGATACGGTACTCAAGCGCGGCGACGTGGTGCTGTTCGACATTGGCGGGCGCCATCGCAACTACTGCTCGGACATGACACGCACGTTCTTTTGGGGCGAGCCGGACGAGGAGACCGCGCGCATCTACGACATCGTGCGCCGCGCCAACGAGGCCGCCGAAGCACTCATCGCCCCGGGCGTGCGCATGTGCGACCTGGACCGTGCCGCGCGCAACGTGATTGAGGATGCAGGCTATGGGCAGTACTTTACGCACCGCCTGGGGCACTCGATCGGCCTGCAAGACCACGAGCCGGGGGATGTCTCGCTCGTCAACGAGCAGGTCGTAGAGCCAGGCATGACCTTCTCCATCGAACCGGGCATCTACCTCCCCGGCCACACCGGCGTCCGCATCGAGGACCTAGCCCTGGTGAACGAGAACGGCGTCGAGATTCTCAACGCCTACCCCCACGATCCGCTCCGCCTAGACTAGCCTCGTCCCCAAGCCCCCAAACTAAGTTGCGGTGAGATACGGACTGTTTAAGGCTTCTAGCCCATAAAACAGTCCCTATTTCACCGCAACTGCCAAGGGGACCAGAGCAGCAAAAGAAAGGCCTCCCGGCTCTCGTGGTTCGCGAGTACCGGGAGGCCTTCCTATGTCCTAGAGCCCTAACGCTCTAAGCACGTTGCTTTACTCCGTGCGATGGTGCAGCTTTTCAATCGCTGCGGCAATCAGCGCCAGCAGACCGGTTCCGCCAAGCGCCGCGACGGTCACGTCAGTGTTGTCGCCCGTCTCGGCCAGGCTTCCCTTAGCGGCCTTCTTGCCATTCTTCTTGCCCGAAGGATCCTTAGCATCGGGCTTGGCACCGTTATCCTTGCCGCCCGTCGGCTTCTGCACGACAGCAGGCTCAACAACCTCGACGGTAACCGAAGCGGTGAGCTGTTGAGGCGCTGGCGTCTCCGTAGCGCCATCCTCGGCAAGCGTCGCAATCGCCGCGGCATCGCCGTCAACGGGCATCGTCGCGGTAATGACGACGGTTCCGTTCTTGAGGGCCTTGACCTTACCGTTCTCGACCGTAGCGATCGTCGGGTCGGACGAGGTCCACGTCACGGTTCCACGCAGCAGCGCGCCATCGGCAGCATTGCGCGCCGCGGCAGCAAGGTCAATCTCCTTGCCGCGCTCTACCTTGAGCATGGTCTCGGCAGTCGTAGCCTTGCCGTTTTGGTCAACGATAACAAGCCCGCTGGCTGCCGGGCGCGGCTTAACGCGTACCATACAGCTGACCGTAAGCTCCGTACCGCGAACCTTACCGCCCACGGTCACATCATCGGCACCCCAATCCAGTGCGGGAACATTCTCCCAATCGACGTCGTAGTCCTCCTGGCTGCCGTCCTTCATCATCACGGAGACCTTCTTGGGCAGCGCCTTGAGCACATCGTCGGCAGAGCTTGCCTCAAACACCTCAACGGGAGCGAACGTCGCAGGCCTCACGGGAATCTCGCTTGCCGGCGTCTCGACGACCAGCTTGCAGGTCGCCTTGAGCGTCGTGCCCTCGACGGAGCCTTCGATCGTATACTCACCAACAGCGGCAAGCTGCTTGTCGAGCCCGTTCGTGTTCCACGTAACCGCAGCCAGATCCGTGTGGCCGTCGGTGTAGGTCACGCTAACGGTCTTAGGCAGGTGGCTCGTCACCGCATCGGCCTTCACGTCGCGCTCGACCGTAATCTGCGGCGTCTCGGCTACCTTATTGATCGTCGTCGTGGAGGTAACGACGACCTCGACCGGCAGGTTGCCGTTCACCGTCACGCCCTTGGCGACAACGGTTTTGCCATAGGTGGCGGCAGCGGCGGGGACCTCGGTCCACGTAATCTCAGACTCCGCCGTCGCCTTTCCGTCCTTCATGCGAACGGTCGCCTTCACGCCCTTGAGCGCATCACGCACGACATCGGCGGACGAATTCTCGGGAACGCTAACGCCCGCGACAGGCTCAACGGACGCCGGAATCTCGGCATCGCTCTTTACAACCGTCACCGTGCACTTGGCCTTGACCGAAGTGCCCTCGACCGTGCCCCCAAGTGTGATGTCACCCAGCTTGCCCAGGGCGTCGTTCGTGAGCGGAGCCTTATCCCACGTAACGGTGGCAGTCTTCGTCGAACCGTCGGACATGTTGAGGGTCACCTGGGCAGGCAGCGCGATGTCAGCGGCAGGCGTATTACGGGCAACCGAAAGTTTGACGCCAGCGATGCTCTCGACGACCGGCACCAGGTTGACCGTAGCCTTGACCTCAAAGCTGCCAACCGCGGTTTTACCCGTAATGACGACACTCGTGCCGTCGTTCTTAATGGTGAGGGCCTTTTTGGGAGCGGTCCAGTCAATCTTTGAATCGACCTCGGATCCATCCTTCATGGCAACCTTCACGGTGGTGGGCAGCGCCGCCACAACCGCGTCGGGCTTCGCGCCGTCATCGACCGTCACGGCGTCAACGGAACCGGCCAGATGGTCGGGAATCTCGCGCAGCGGCTTAACGACCTTAATGGTGCACTCCGCCTTCTGGTCCGTGCCGGCGACCGTGCCCTTAACCGTGACCTTGTCCTCCTTGGCAAAGTCCTTGTCGGAGAGGCCCTTGGTGTCCCACTTCACGTCGACCTCGGCGTCAGAGCCATCAGAATAGACAGCCGTAACCTTTTTAGGCAGCTTAGCCAAAGCTTCCGATGCCTTCGTGTCGCGCTCGACTTCAATGTCATCGGCAGCGTCAAGGCTCACGATATGCGCAGTCACCTTGACCTTGACCTTCACGGTCATGCCGTTATCCGTCAGGCCCGTGACCTCAAACTCGTTACCGGCGCGGCCCAGGCTGTCGACCTGCGTCCACTCAACGGGCGTCTCGTTCTTGGTCTTGCCGTCCTTCATGACAACCGTCACCTTGGACGGCAGCTTTTCCATAAGGTCGCTGACCTTGGCATTGTCCGCAATCTCAATAGCATCGATCGGCTCGACGCGGGCGGGCGTTTGGGCATCCTGATCCACCACGGTCACATTGCAGGTCACCTTGGCGCCGTTGAGCTTAACCGTGCCCGTGATCTCCACGGTGCCGGTTCCGTTGAGCAGCTTGACCGTGACGTTAGAAAGATCCCACACGTCAATGTCGAGCAGATCGGTCGAGCCATCGGAATAGGTCGCCACAACCTGCTTAGGCATCTGGGCATACAGGTCCTGTTTGGACGTACCCTTGGCAACGCTAAACGATTTGGCCTCGAGCTTGGTGATGGTTCGCGGCGCCTCGGAGACGTTGACGTACACGATGGCGTTGACGTTGTCGACATCCTTGAGCTTGCCAACGAGTTTGTACGTGCCCTTCTTGGCGAGCGGCTTGGAAAGGTCGAGGCCATCGGTGTCGGTCCACTTTTCGATCTCGATGCCGCCTAAACTGCCCCGAGTATCCCGCGCTGAGCCATCCGAGTAATATACGGACACGGCATCGGGCAGCTCCAGCATCGATCCGACCGTGGTGTTGACCACGACGGCCTCGGGCTGCAGCGCCAACTTCTTCGCCTTCTTGTCGGCAACCGTCACCTTGGCGGTCACGTTACCGTTCTCATCCACGCCGACCTTCTGGCCCTCATCGTCCACAAGCGCCATAACGGCAGCGGCATCGAAGCCGACCACATGACCCGTTGCATAGAACGTGCCGGGCTGCTCGTACTTCTCGGGCGCAATCGGATCCCAATCAATAGCCGCCGTCGAAACGGAGCCGTCACTCAACTCGACCGCCATCTTGGCCGGCATAGCAGGCGCAGTGCCCGCCTTAGTGGTCACTGCGGTCTCACCGTTATCTATAGCCTTCTCAACGCCTTGGATAACGATCTTAGTCTGAACAGTGAGGCCCGTGTTGGTGCCATCGACGTATCCGTTAAGGCCGCTTGCAAGCAACGTGCCGGACAGCGTCGTGACCTGACCCGGCTCTCCGGTGTAAACCGAGGGGCGAATGTAATCCCACCGAACCTGGGCATTGTGAGTTTTACCGTCGCTCGTGGCAACTGAGACATTCCACGGCAGCTCGGGAACGACGCCATTGGCCGTGGTAATGCGTTCAGGAACGGCAATAGAGGTGACAGAGCAGACATCGACAGTGATCGTCGCCTTGGCACCACCCTGGAGTTTGCCCTTCACCTTAAACGAACCGTCCTTGGCATACGCGTCTTCGGCAACGCGGTCCCATGTGACCTTTTCGCGCTGGGGCTCAGAAGACACATCGTTGTCGTATCGAACCTCAAGGTATTCCGGCAGCATCGGCTTGGTGCCGGGGACGGTCCATGTGGTTCCGCCCTGCACCGAGGTCGCCTTACTCGCGATCTTAACGGTGGCAGTGATCGGAACGTCGACCGTCTGCATGCCGTTCCCCGTGCTAATGCTAATTGTTGCAGTGCCGCGGACCACGCCGCCCTGGGTCCAATCGAAGCCCTTCGTGTTCCACTTGGCCTCGGCGTATTTGTGCGAATAATCCGGATGCTCGACCGCATCGGGACTGACAAGTTCGACATAGCTGGGAAGCATGGCGGTGCCGTCGCTGCCCTTGAGCACCGTAATGGTTTGCGGCTGAGCCTCCCAGTTTTTAGTCACGATGACATGGACCTTCACGGGGATTTTCGTTCCGGCGACCGTTCCGGTAATCGTGCAGTCCTTCTGGGGGCACCTATCGTAGGTATCCCAGTTGACGCCGAGACTGTCAAAAGTCGTTCCGTCCTGCAATGCGCCGGACACGTAGAAGTAGTCCAGATTGACTTCCTCACCGGGATAGATAACGCGCCAGTCCTCGTACGACTGTCCAAGCGTCACGCCGTTATCGCTGTAGTTGTTGACACCCTTGACCTCGCCGCACACCGCAGTCGCATGGATCTTTGCCAGCGAGTCGGCGACCGTACCGGTAATTTCGTACTCGCCCGGTTTGCCGTCCAGCAGCTCTTGAGGAAACTCATCCCAGCTATAAGGCTGTCCCGAGGAATACCTGGGGTAGTAGGAGCTACCGTCAGACAAATACAGATCGGACAGATAGCGCGGAGCCAGAAGTCCGGCGCCGGGAATATAGGGAATCTTGCCGATGTTGTTATCTTCGAGATCACAGATATTGACCGTCGCCGTAACCGGGATGCTGGAACCGGTAAAGTATCCGTTGACCGTAATCTGGCCAAGGTTCTTTAGGGCGTCCTGGCTAATCGTCGACCACTGAACGGGGAAACTGCCTCGCGAACCATTCCACATCGTGGCCTCGATTGAATCGGGCATATTGGGCTGGCATCCAATAAGCGTGCTTGTCGATGTCGAGGAAGGCATCTGCAGGGCGCGGACGGAGATGGTCGCCGTAACTCGATTGCTGTCACCCAGCTCCACCTGACTAGTCGACGAAGATGAGGTATTGGTCCAATATGTCAGCGAGCCGGAAAGCTTAAATGACCCCTCGTTTGCCACCTGTGTGTCCAAAATGGGATCCCACGCAATGTTGCACTGCTTCTTTGTACCGTCGGTAAATGTAACTAAAACGCCGCCGGGAAGACCGCTGCCCGTTGTAGGGCGTACGCCGACGGGGGTGTTGACGGGGGCAAGAGGATCGATAGAGGCAACTTCCCTGACCTCGACCTGAGCAGTCACCTTAAGGCCGTTAACAGGTGACGCATCATACGACGCGAGCGTGCCCGTGACCGTATAGGTGCCGGCCTTTTGAAATTGAGACACATCGGCGTTGTCCCAAGTAACCTGATAGCCGTGAGAGTATATGGTGTTATTCGACTGAGTGACGGGGAAATAGACATACGTGCTTAGAGGAGTGTTGTCTCCGACCACGCGCTCGAACCTCAGCGAATTAAGATCGAGCACGTCCTTGGGGTCCTTAACAGTGACAGTGCAGGTAACCTCACGGTTATCAAAACCATTGAGTTTGCCTTTAACCGTAAACGCTCCCACTTTAGAGTAAAGCGACGAGTCAACAGGATCCCAAGATACCGGGACCTGCTCGGTAGCACCGTTATCAAAGACAACCGAAGCAGAATACGGCAGAGACGGGACCTCACCGGTTAGGGTCGTACACGTCAACTCGGTCTGGACGCTCTTGACCGCACGAACATACACGGTGCAGTACACGAGCATGGAGGGGCAGTCCTTTATATGGCCCTCAACAATAAACGTGCCCGCATTCTGGTACTGGTCCTCGGAAATTTCATTCCACACAACCGGGCACGACCGGGACTCACCATTGGAGTAGCAAACGGACACGCTCGAAGTCAGCGTGGGCGCAAAACCCGCTGCGGTCCATGTGGACCACTGAGTGCCACCCGTTGTGCGGGGAGCGTAGACTTTGAGAACACCGGCCACATCGAACGGCTCAGCGAGCGAGAACCATTGACCGTTAGCGTACCCACCGCGAATCTGGCCTGTGATGGCGATTTCGGACTCTTCGGTTGCTGAGGCAAACGTCTCTATCGACTTTTCATCCCACTGCACAAAAGCAGAGCCCTCGGTGCCGTCAGACCATTTTACCTTCACTTCAGGGGATGGCACATAGTCGCCGTTATCGAAGCCGACATACTTTTCAATGATGGGATTAGATTCGACCGAAACGACTTTATGGCCGTTTTCGCTGGTCGGTGCAACGATGTTGGCTGCGTCAACTGCCGCCGGATCCGCCGCGGCAGCTTCGACAACCACGCGTTGCTTGACCGTCTGCGTGGCGCCGTCGACGGTACCCTCAAACTCATACGAGCCGACAGGCAGCTGCGCCAGAGTTGCCGGAGCATCAGCGCCGTTCAACTTCCAGGTGACATTTTCCTGCTTGGTGGTACCGCTCTCGTAGGTTGCCGCCACGGTTTGAGGTAGCGTGGCGTCGGAGCCCTCGGCAACATGCAGGTCGGTCAGGTCCGCAAGCGAGGTGATCTTGTCGACCGCCTGATCTTCCGAGGTTGCCTGGCCGGTGTCCGCAGACGCGGCAGCCGCACCCGTCGCATCGCTTTGCTCGGCAACGACTTGGGTGGTATCACCCTGCATCATCTCGGCGAACGCCTGCGGCGGCACCGAGCCGACCGTCATCGTCAGAGCCAGACCCGCGGTAATTGCCGCGTTGACATGCCTTCTGTTTCCTCCCGACACGCTCAACGGACCAAATAGCACGGGTCCGATTGGCAAGTTAAGTTGAGCGTATGCTTCGTAGGAGGAACAATGCAATATGCCACAGGTTAAGCGGCATAAATGGCTTCGTAAACGGGAGAAATCAGGTGACGTATCTATGTGACAACGGGGCGGTCCCTTTGTCACATTGCGATTACGTCGCGCCACGAAAACGGGCTATCCACTACGTTTAACCCGCATGGGTCGACCATAACCGAGTTTTCGCAAAAAACGCAAGCCGTCTACCTGCGGTTTTAATTTCGCGATGTTCCGTATGGTCGGGGGTAACCGGTCAAACGTAGTAGATAGGCCCACTTCGTGGCAAGCGAGTCAACTCGGAGCAGAGGGCAGTCAAAAAAGCCCCGTCCCAAATTGACTGCTTTTGAGTTGCGGTGATATACGGACCGTTTGAGGCTTCTGGCTTGTAAAACAGTCCGTATTTCACCGCAACTGATGAGGGGATGGGTTAACGGAGCAGGCCGGCCACTTCGCCTGCTAGGGTGATGGTGCCGGCCGCTACGAAGGGCTCGCCCGCAGCCTCGAAGGCTGCGAGGGCCTCGGACACGCTGGGGTACACGCCCGCAAGCTTATCGGCGTCCACCAGAGCGGCAAGCTCCTCTGCCGGCAGGGCGCGATCGGAATCGGTCTGCGTCACGACCACGCGGGGGAACGCCGGAACCAGAACGTCAACGATACCCGCCACGTCCTTATCGGCCAGCGCGGCACACAGCAGCGTGGGGCGATTCTCCACGCACGAATCGATCTCGTTCAGCGCGCTCACAAAGTTCTCGCAGCTCTGAGGGTTATGGCAGGCGTCGATCAGCTTGAGCGGATCAGTTCCCAGTACATCAAAGCGGCCCGGCGTGGGGCAGCCCATAAGCGACGCATCGAGCTTGTCATGATCGAGTTCGCGACCCAAATACCCCTCGCAAAGCATAATCGCGCACGCGGCATTCTGCGGCTGATAGGCCGGCTTGACCATGCTCGACGTATAGATTGCACGCGGCGTGGTGCAGCTAAACTCAATCGTGTCGCCCACATGCGCCGGCACCTTAGTCGTGGCGTGACTCACCACGAGCGGCACGACGCCGCACTTGCGGCAACGGGCATCCATCACACGCTGAACGCTCGCCTCATGCGTGCCCTCGCCCAAAACAACCAAGCGCCCGGGTTTGATAACCGCAGCCTTCTCCCCCGCAATGGCTTCGAGCGTATCGCCCAAAATGCGTGTGTGGTCGAGCCCAATACCCGTAATGGCAACGGCGACGGGATCGGTCGCGCTTGTGGCGTCCCAACGCCCGCCCATGCCAACCTCGAGCATGGCAACGTCCACCGCAGCCTCGGCAAACACCACCAGTGCGGCAGCCGTAAGCAGATCAAACGGCGTGATGGTATAGGCACGCTCCCCCGCCGCCACACGGCGCGCATTCACGCGATGCCCCGCCTCCACAGCGGCAGAAACGCCACGGGCAAACGACTCATCGCTCACAACGCGCCCGTCGACCTCCATGCGCTCGGGATAGCGAACAAGCTGCGGCGACGTATACAGCGCGGTCTTGAGCCCCTCGCCGCGAAGGATAGCAGCCGTAAAACGCGTAGTCGAAGTCTTGCCATTGGTACCGGCAACCTGAATGCAATCAAAGTACTCGTCCGGACGCCCTAGCTCATCGAGCATATCGACAACCGTCTCAAGCAGAGGCCCAGCATCCCCAGAAATCCGCCCCGTATCAGCAGCCAGCCCCACAGCCTCATCAAACGAAAGCAACTCATACGAGAAAGGAACGACATACGACCCAGAACGCTTAGCCATAACCCAAAGTCCCCCATAACAGAAAAAGAGGCTCATCAAAAAGAATGAGCCCCTCGCGTTGACAATTTCAGCCTTTACCCGATTGCAGCAAGATCAAGGCCACAACCCAGTGGCCCCAACACGCCAGATGCAAACAACCACGTAAACGAACTAGGAGCGGCCCGATGCTTTGCTCGCCGCAAGTTCCGCACGCAAAGGACAGCACTAAATGTGCTGTCCGTCTTGCGCAGGACTGTTCGCAGTAGCGAGCAAAGCGTCGGGACGCGCCCCAGAGTAAACCTTACGAGAAGTCAGCAACCTGAGCAGTCAGCGCCGCCAGGATCTCCTTGAGCTCAGCTGCACGGTCCCTCTTCTTCTGGACCACCGCAGGCGCGGCCTTGGCCACGAAGCCCTCGTTAGCGAGCGTCTTCTCGCAACCGGCGAGCTCCTTCTGGGCCGCGGCGATCTCCTTCTCCAGGCGTGCCTTCTCGGCCGAAAGATCGACCTTGCCCTCGAGCACCACAAAGACCTCGACGCCGCTGTCGACCACGGCAATGCTCGCGGCCGGCTTCTCAACGTCGGTACCCATGACCAGCGAGGCGGTGTTCGCCAGCGGCTCAATGGTCGAGCGCAGGCTCTCGAGCTTCTCGATATCCTCAGCACCGGCGCGCACGACCACGTCGAGCTCTGACTTGGGGCTCAGGCGATAACGCGAACGCGTGGCGCGGGCAGCGGAAACGACGGTGCGGCACAGCTCAAATGCGCGCTCGGCGGGCTCATCGACGTACTTGACGTAGTCGGCGGGCTCCGGCCACTTGGCGATCATGAGCGCCTCGGCGCGGTCCACGTTGCCCTCGGCATCCAGGTCGAGCACGCTCGCCGGCATATTGTCCCAGATCTCCTCGGTGACAAACGGCATGAGCGGGTGCATCAGGCGAATGGAGGTGTCGAGCACAAAGATCAGGTTGCGCTGAGCCTGCAGACGGCCCTCGCCCTTCAGACGGGCCTTGGTGACCTCGACGTACCAGTCGCAGACCTCGTTCCAGAAGAACTGCTGCACGCCGCGGGCCATGTCGCCAAAGGTGTAGTTCTCGATACCCTCGGTGACCATCTTCACGGCCTTGGCAAGGCGGCTGAACATCCAGGCGTCGGCCGGCGTCTCCACGACGGGCTCGCCAGGCGTGTAGCCCTCCATGTTCATGAGCAGGAAGCGGCTGGCGTTCCAGATCTTGGTCACAAAGCTCTTGGCCTGGTCGGTGCGCGGGCTGTCGATGAGCTTCTTGGTCTTCTTATCGATGTTCGCGTCAAACTTGACGTCCTGGTTGTTGGTGCACAGCGTCAGCAGGTTGTAGCGCATGGCGTCGGCGCCGTACATACCGATGAGGTCCATGGGGTCAACGCCGTTGCCCTTGGACTTGGACATGCGGCTGCCGTCCTTGGCAAGAATCGTCGGGTAGATGACGACGTCCTTAAACGGCACCTCGTCCAGGAAGTACAGCGAGCTCATAACCATGCGGGCGACCCACAGCGCGATGATGTCGCGCGCGGTGACGAGCGCCGTCGTGGGGTGATGACCCTCGAGCAGCTCCGGCTTTTGCGGCCAGCCCTGCGTGGCGAAGGTCCACAGCTGCGAGCTGAACCAGGTGTCCAGCACGTTCTCGTCCTGATGCACGTGATGGCCGCCGCACTTGGGGCACACGTCGGTGTCCTCGGTAAGGGCATCCTCCCAGCCGCAGTCCTCGCAGTAGAACACGGGGATGCGGTGGCCCCACCACAGCTGGCGGCTGATGCACCAGTCCTTGAGGTTCTCCATCCAGGTGGTGTAGGTCTGCGTCCAGCGCGCGGGGTGGAAGGTAACCTTGCCGGAGTTGACGGCGTCGAGCGCCGGCCCCTTGAGCTTGTCGACGGCGACGAACCACTGCTCGGACAGCCACGGCTCAAGCGCGGCGTCGCAGCGGTAGCAGTGCATGACGGAGTGGTCGTGGTCCTCGACGTGATCGAGCAGATCGTGCTCCTCGAACCACTTGATGACGGCCTCGCGGCACTCGTCGCGGTTCATGCCGGTAAACTCGCCATAGCCCTCGACAACCACCGCGTGCTCGTCGAAGATGTTGATCTGCGGCAGGTCGTGGGCCTGACCCATAGCGTAGTCGTTGGGGTCGTGGGCCGGGGTGACCTTAACGAAACCGGAGCCAAAGTTGGCGTCGACATGCCAATCCTCAAAGATGGGGATCTCGCGGTCGACGATGGGAAGCTTGACGGTCTTGCCCACGAAGGCGGCCTTCTCGGGGTCCTTCGGGGAAACGGCAACGCCCGTGTCGCCGAGCATGGTCTCGGGGCGCGTGGTGGCGACGACGATGTAGTCCTGGCCGTTGACCGGCTCGGTCAGCGGGTAGCGCAGGTGCCACAGGTGGCCCTTCTCGTCCTTATACTCGGCCTCGTCGTCCGAGATAGCGGTGGTGCAGTTGGGGCACCAGTTGACGATGCGCTTGCCGCGGTAAATCAGACCGTCGTGGTACCAGTCGCAGAAGACCTTACGCACGGCCTGGGCGTAGTCCTCGTCCATGGTGAAGCGCTCGTTGTCGAAGTCGACGGAGCAGCCCATGCGCTTGATCTGCTCGACAATGATGCCGCCGTACTCGTGGGTCCAATCCCAGCAAGCGTCGACAAACTTGTCGCGACCGATCTCCAGGCGGCTGATGCCCTCGCTCTTGAGCTTCTTGTCGACCTTGGTCTGCGTGGCGATACCGGCGTGGTCGGTGCCGAGCACCCAGCGCGTGGACTTGCCGCGCATGCGGGCCATACGGATGATAGCGTCCTGGATGGAGTCGTCGGTGGCATGGCCCATGTGGAGCTTGCCGGTAACGTTGGGAGGCGGAATGGTGACGGTGCAGTCGCCCACGCCCTCGCGGCGCTTGTAGTAGCCGCCGTCGAGCCACTTCTGCAGGATCGCCGGCTCGTTGGTCGACGGATCGTAGTTCTTGGGCATCTCTTCCATATATCTCTCCCGTCCCGCCGGGGAGGAATGTAGGCCCGATTTTCGCTCGGTCAAGTCCTGGGCTCGCTCGAAGACCACATTAAGTGGTCTTCGGCTCGTGCGGAATCTACGAAAATCGGGCCTACATTCCTCCCCTTAGGTATCGATTACTTCAGTCTGATATGACTTCGCTGAGGCTTAAACAAACAAACAGAATAACACAGGTAGTTGGGGTTATTACGTATATATAAAATAGCCTCCGACCGCGGGTGGCCGGAGGCTATCGACAAAAACGTTTTTACAGGTTTTACCCGTAGATGCGTTGGGGCTGTTCTTCGCCCTTTACGGAGGCTTCGGTCACAATGACCTTGGAAACGCCTTCCTCGCTGGGGAGGTCGAACATCGTCTGCTGCAGCACGTCCTCGCAGATGGAACGCAGGCCGCGGGCGCCGGTCTTGCGGGCAAGCGCCATGCGGGCGATCTCGTGCAGCGCGGCGTCCTCAAACTCAAGCTCAACGTCCTCGAGCTGGAACATCTTGCGGTACTGACGCACCACGGCGTTCTTGGGCTCGGTCAGGATCGACACCAAGTCGTCCTCGTCGAGCGCCTGCGTCTGGGTGACGACGGGCGTACGTCCCACAAACTCGGGGATCATGCCAAAGGCGTTGAGGTCCTGCGGGAGCACCTGACGCAGCAGATCGTTCTCGTCGACCGAGGTGGGGCCGGCGATCTCGGAGTTAAAGCCCACGCCCTTGTTGCCCACGCGATCGGCGATGATCTTATCCAGACCCACAAAGGCACCACCGCAGATGAACAGGATGTTGGTCGTGTCGATCTGCAGCAGCTCCTGCTGGGGATGCTTGCGGCCGCCGGTGGGCGGAACGCTGGCCACCGTGCCCTCAAGGATCTTCAGCAGTGCCTGCTGAACACCCTCGCCCGAGACATCGCGGGTAATGGAGAGGTTCTCGGCCTTGCGGGCGATCTTGTCGATCTCGTCCACGTAGATAATGCCCACCTGTGCGCGCTCGATATCACCATCGGCGGCGTTGATGAGCTTGAGCAGGATGTTCTCCACGTCCTCGCCCACGTAGCCGGCCTCGGTAAGCGCAGTGGCGTCGGCGATGGCAAACGGCACCTCGAGGATGCGCGCGAGCGTCTGGGCGAGCAGGGTCTTACCGGTACCGGTAGGACCGAGCAGCAAAATATTGGACTTGGCGAGCTCTACCTCGTCCATGCCGTCGTCGAACTGCGAACCCATGCCGTCGTCAAAGGCGGACACCGCGGCACCGCCCTCGATCACGCGACGGTAGTGGTTGTACACGGCCACCGACATGGCGCGCTTAGCGTCCTCCTGGCCCATAACATAGGCCGAAAGCTCGTCATAGATCTCGTGCGGCGTAGGCACGTGCGTGATGACCTGACGGTCATCCTCAAGCTCAAAGCCCTCCGTCTCGGGGTCAGCGGCGGGCTGGGACGCAGCCTGGCCGTGGTCGTTGAGGAAACCCGGGAGATTGCCGTTGCGGGCGGCGTCCATAAAGTCCGAAGCCAACGACTCCTCAAGGATCTCGGAGCAGGCGGCGACGCACTCGTCGCAGATAAAGATGTTGGTCGGGCCCTTTACGAGACGACGGACCTGGCCCTGCTCTTTTCCGCAGAAGGAGCAGCGGATGGGGTTGCCGTTCTCGTCAAAGTTGTCCTGCATGTTACCTGCCATCCTAGGCGTCCTTCGCGGCGAGGTCGCGCGAGGTGACGATACGGTCGATCAGGCCATAGTCGAGGGCCTCGGCAGCGGTCAGGTAGTTATCGCGCTCGGTGTCGGCCTGGACCTTCTCGATCGGCTGGCCCGAGGCATCGGACAGGATCTGGTTGAGCTCGCGGCGGGTCTTCTTGATCTCCTCTGCCACAATCTCGATCTCGGTCTGCTGGCCCTGGGCACCGCCGCTGGGCTGGTGAATCATGACCTTAGAGTGCGGCAAGCAAAAGCGCTTACCCTTGGCGCCGGCCGAAAGCAGCACGGCGGCCATGGATGCAGCCATGCCGACGCAAATGGTGGAAACCTGCGGCTTGATGAAGTTCATGGTGTCAAGAATCGCCAGACCGGAGTAAACCTCGCCGCCGGGCGAATTGATGTAGAGCGAGATATCCTTCTCGGCATCCTGGCTCTCAAGATGCAGCAGCTGGGCAACGACCAGGTTGGCGCTGACGGAGTTAATCTCCTCGCCCAAGAAGATGATGCGGTCGTTGAGCAGGCGTGAATAGATATCGTAGCTGCGCTCACCGCGCGGCGTCTGCTCGATAACGTATGGCACGAGGGCGGAATCGAACTTAGCGATCATACGCATCTCCATTTCTCTCTTGCGGACCAAATTGGTTCTAGATAAACGTACGGTGCCCGCATGCTATGCATTGGCTGGCACCGTACGAAGCAACCGGATAACCGGTGTATAACTTTACCCCATCACGGGCGCACGCATGCGCTCGCGGGCAAGGTGGCGAGAATTACTCGGCGTCCTTGGCGGTCTCGTCGACCTCGGTCACCTTGGCGTTCTCGACCAGGTGGTCGACGGCCTTGGAGCGACGGATGGACTCGCGGACGGCAGGCATGCGGCCATCGGCGATGAACTCGGCCTTGGAAGCCTCGACGTCCTTGACGCCGGCCTTCTCGAACTCGGCGTTGATGTCATCCTCGGTGACCTCGATCTTGAGCTCGCGGGCGAGGGCGTCCAGAGCCAGGGACTCACGGGCAACGTCGTTGGCCTGCTTGTGCAGGTCGCCGATGAACTGCTCCATGGTCAGACCGGAAGCGGGCAGCCAGGTGTCCAGCGTCATGCCACGAGCAGCGAGGTTGGACAGGAAGTTCTGGCCGAGCTCCTCAAAGACGGACTGCTCGTAGTCGGCGTCCATCTCGTCGAGCTGCAGACGCTCGGCGAGAGCGGAGACGCAACGGTTCTCCTTCTCGGCCGGCAGGCGGGAAGCCTTGTCCTGCTCGATCTCGATCTTGATGGCGTCGCGCATAGCGTCGATGCTGTCAAAGCCAAAGTCGGACTTGACGAGCTCGTCGGTGAGCTCGGGGGTGTTGCGGACCTTGATGCCCTTGACGGTGACCTCGACGGTGTGGGTCTCGGCCTCCTCGCCCTCCTCGACCTCGTCGGTCCAGGTGACGGTCTTGACGTCTTCAACGTTGGCACCGATCAGGGCCTCGTTGAACTCCTTGGGGTTGCTGTCGCTACCGGCGATGAGCATGCGGCCCTCGGCGGCAAAGTTGTCGGCGTTCTCGACGGCCTTGAGGTCGACGGTGACGTAGTCCTCGGCCTCGACGGCACGACCCTCGACGTCCTCGAAGGTGGCACGGTAGTTGAGGAGCATCTCAACCTGGTTGTTGATCTCGGACTCGGTGACCTCCGCGGGGGGCATCTCGATCTCGACGGCGTCGAAGGAGGAGAGCTTAGCAGCAGGACGCAGGGAGAACTCGACGGTGTACGTGTAGTCCTCGTGATCCTTGGCGAGGTCGAGCTCCTTGTAGTCACCGTTCTTGGTGGGGACGATGTCCAGCTCGTTGAGGACGGCGGGCTCGTTGGCGGCGATCAGGTCGTTGGTGGCCTGAGCGAGGGTAGCCTCGGCGCCAAGAGCGGAGTCGATGACCGGACGGGGAGCCTTACCGGCGCGGAAGCCCGGGAAGCGGTACTTCTTGGCGGTGTCCTTGTAAGCCTTCTTGATCGCGGCGTCGACGTCGGCGGCCGGGATGGTGACCGTAGCGGTGAGCTTGGCGTCCTTGACGTCAGAAGCGGTGATGTTCAACACGTTCCTCCTCATACTGCCCAGCTTATCTGAGGTGCTGGTACCTTTATGCAACAAAGTGTCGCGACGGCCGAAGCCGACGCAGATGCGTTGGTGCGGGCGAAAGGACTCGAACCTTCACGGGAATCCCACCAGAACCTAAATCTGGCGCGTCTACCAATTCCGCCACGCCCGCATGAGCGCACAGACTACGAATGATAGCAGATACGAACGGCAAGCGCACGCACACCTTTTACAGGCTCACGACCTCACCACGAGTGCAAAAGGCGGGGCGAGTTGCCCCGCCCCGCCAATTACTACTTGTACGACTTGTTCGCTGACCCGCTACTCCCCCAGCAGGGCCTTCTCGGGCGTGATCGGCAGCGAGCGAACCTGGTGGCCGGTGGCGTGTGCCACGGCCGAGGCCACGGCGGCGAGCGGCGTGTTGATGACGACCTCACCGATCGACTTGGCGCCAAACGGGCCCGTCGGCTCGTAGCTCGGCTCAAAGGCCACGCGAATGCTGCCGATATCCAGGCGCGTGGGCAGCTTGTAGCTCATAAAGTTGCCGGTGCGCAGGCGACCGCGGTCGTCGTGCTCGACGATCTCGTAGAGCGCATGGCCTATACCCTGGGCAATGCCGCCCTCGGCCTGGACGCGCGCGAGCGCCTCGTTGATTACGGTGCCGCAGTCCACAGCCGCCGCGTAGTCCACCACAGTCACCTTGCCGGTGGCCTTGTCGACCTCGACCTCGGCGATGCCGGCCATAAACGGCGGGGGCGAAACGGGCAGGCAGGCGGAGGCGTGCGAGGTGAGCGCGTCGCCGCCCGCGATGTTCTTGACGCACAGGTTGGCAAAGTCGCGCAGTGTGAGGTAGCGGTTCTGCTCGCGCGCAGCACGCTCGTCGGACAGGCGCACGTACTGGCCATCAAAGACCACATCGGTGGCGTCCACATCCCACATCTGGGCTGCCTTGGCGCAAATCTTCTCACGCAGCTCGGTCGCAGCGTTCTTGGCGGCAAGGCCCGTCACGTACGTGCCCGAGCTCGCGTACGAGCCGGCGTCAAACGGCGACACATCGGTGTCAACGCCGCGCACCACGATCATCGAACTCTCCACGCCCAGCTCCTCGGCGGCAATCTGCGCCAGAATCGTGTCGACGCCCATGCCGTTATCGGTGGCGCCGGTGCCGATGGTAATGAAGCCGTCCTCTTCCAAGCGCATGTCGATGCCGGCAATATCCACGTTGGAGATGCCCGAGCCCTGCATGGTGAGCGCACAGCCCAGAGCACGCACGCGATCGCCCAGGTCAACGGCCAGCGGCTTGTCGCGCCAACCGATCATGTCCATCGCGCGCAGCAGACAGCGGTCGAGCGCGCAGGCGTTGAGCTTCTCGTTGTAGTACTGCGGCATGATCTCGCCCTCGCGCACGATGTTCTTAAGGCGCAGGTCGGCGGGATCCATGTGCAGCATGTCGGCGAGCTCGTTGACGGCGCTCTCCACGGCAAACTGGCCCTGGGTGGCACCGTAGCCGCGATACGCGCCGCCGCGGTTGGTATTGGTGTAGACGGCGTCCCAGCTAAAGCGGCTCGCCTTCACGTGGTTGTAGATGGGCAGGCTCTTGTGGCCCGAGAGGCCGATCGTCGTGGTGGCGTGCTCGCCGTACGCGCCGGCGTTGGACAGCGTGTGCAGGTCGATGGCCGTGATGGTGCCGTCGTTCATGGCGCCCAGCTTAACGGTCATCTGCATCTGGTGGCGCGAGTTGCCCGCAGTGATGGTCTCCTCGCGGGTGTAGCAGCAATAGCTCGGACGGCCGGTCTGCTGGGTGACGAACGCCACGAAGATCTCGCAGCAGCCCGTCTGCTTGGAGCCAAATCCGCCACCGATGCGCGGCTTAATGACCTGCACCTGCGACTGCGGAATATCGAGCGACTGCGCGACCATGCGGCGCACGTGGAAGGGCACCTGCGTAGAGGTGGTCACCGAGATTCGGCCGAAGGCGTCGGTCGTCGCGAAGGCGCGGAAGGTCTCCATGGGCGCGGTCTGCGTGGCCTGGCTGGTGTAGGTGCGCTCAAAGACGATGTCACTCTGGGCGAAGGCCTCGTCCAGATCGCCATAATCGCTGGTACCGCTGCACACCAGGTTGCGCGGGACATCGCCGCCCTGCGGGAACATAAAGGTCACGTCGCCCTCGGGGTGGACCACGATGTCGTTATCGAGCGCCTGGGTAAAGTCGAGCAGCGGCTCAAGCACCTCATAGTCGACCTTGATGAGCTTGAGCGCCTTGTCGGCAGCCTCCTCGGTCTCGGCGGCGACGATCGCCACCTCCTCGTTTTGGTAACGGACGAGGTTCTCGAGAATCAGGCGGTCGTAGGGACTCGGCTGCGGATAGCTCTGGCCGGCGATGGTAAAGCGGCGCTGGGGCACGTCCTCGTAGGTGTAGACGCCCACCACACCGGGCACCTTCAGGGCGCGCGACGTGTCGATGGAGCGGATCTTGGCGCGGGCATACGGGCTGCGCTTGAGCTTGACGATCAGGGCGCCGGCGGGTACCAGGTCGCCCGTATAGACGGGACGACCCTCGAGCAGCGCCTTCGAGTCCTTCTTGGGCTGCTTGTGAGTGATCTGCTTGTAAGAGACACCGTCGCAGCTGGTGTCGTTGACCGGCAGCTCGGGCATCTCAAAGCCCACCTGCACGCCGGACTCGTTAAGGAAGCGCACAATGGCGCGCAGCTGGCTCTCGTAGCCGCTGCAGCGGCAGAGGTTGCCGGCAAGCTGGCGCGAGAGCTCCTCGCGCGTGGCGACAAGGCTCGGGTCCTCCTTGGCGGCGCGGGCGAGCGCCAGCACGTTCATGATGAGGCCGGGGGCGCAATAACCGCACTGCTCGGCACCTTCGGCAGCCATTGCGCGGGCGAGCGCCTCGGACTCGGTCTTGAGGCCCTCGAGCGTGGTGATGGTATGGCCCTCAACGCGCGCGGCGGGAACCGAGCAGCTCAGCACCGGGTCGCCGTCGAGCCACACCGTGCACAGACCGCAGTTGGTGGTCTCGCAGGCGCAGCGCACCGACGCGCAGCCCTGCTCGCGCAGCAGCGCAAAGAGCATGGTATCGGGGGCAATCTGAACCTTGACCTTGCGGCCGTTGAGCGTAAAGGAAAGATCGATGAGTTTAGCAGCCATTAGCGCACCTCGCTAGAATCGACGCCGGGCACGCGGCGGCAGGAATACTCGTCCGTGGCAAACTTAGGCACTTGCACGGTCTCGAGCTCGCGGGCAAGCGCGGCCGAAAGCTCGATGCCGGCGGCGCGGCGCACGGCCTGGATGGCGAGCGGGGCCGAGATGCGGCGACGGTAGTCGGCTGAGCCCCACAGGTTGGTGCCGTAGCTCAGCGTGCGTACGGAAGCGGCCAGGGCGCGCAGCTCGTCCTCGGAAGGCTGCTCGCTCAACAGGCCGCACGCCTCGCCCTGCAGCAGGGTCGCGCGCAACGGGCGGGCACCCACGGTGACATGCCAGCTGTTGTCCCACCAGGCGACGGTGACGTTGAGCGAGGGGAAGTCGGTCGCGGCCTTGCGCACGGCCTCGTAGCTCGCACGGTAATCGTGCTTAACGACCACCACGTGCTCGATCACGTCGCGCACGTAGCCCATGTCCACGAACTCGGCGAGCGGCACGCGACCGGCGCCCGTCAGCTCAACATAGGAATCGAGCGCGAGAAAGGCGGAGAGAACGTCCGAGAAGCCAAAGCGACCGTAGATGCTGCCGCCCACCGTGGCGGTATTGCGCAGCTGCACGCCCACAATGTCGTGGACAGCAAACTCAAAGACATGGTTGACAAGCGCGTTGAGCCCGGCATGACGCTCGAGCTGGCGCAGGGTGCACATGGCACCGATGCGAAACTCGGTCTCGGTCTCCTCGATCTGATCGAGTCCGCAGGCCGAAAGGTCAATCGCCGTCGCCACGCGACGCGAACCCAGGCGCATCCAGATGCCGCCGCCCACAATCTTGTTGTTGCGGTTCTTCTGTAAGAGCTCATAGGCTTCGGCCGCGTTTCCAACACGGACGTAGGTACCGAACTTGAGCACGTTCTCCCCCATCTCTTCACTTGTCCAGTGTTTCTAAGTGTACCAAACGAGGGCGCACGACCCTCACCACCACAGAAAAAGGCTCCCAGCCAAGATGACTGGGAGCCTTCTGCGATGCTATATCAAGCGAAGATTTAGCAGACGCCCTGAGCGAGCATGGCATCGGCGACCTTAAGGAAGCCGGCGATGTTGGCGCCCATGACAAAGTTGCCCTCCTGGCCGTACTCCTTGGCGGTGTCGTCCACGTTGTGGAACATGCCGCGCATGAGCTGCTCGAGCTTGCCGTCGACCTCCTCGAAGGTCCAGGACAGGTGCTCGGCGTTCTGGCTCATCTCCAGGCCGGACACGAGCACGCCACCGGCGTTGGCAGCCTTACCAGGCATAAAGGCAACGCCGTTCTCCTGGAAGTAGGTCGTGGCCTCGATGGTCGTGGGCATGTTCGCGCCCTCGCCGACCACCTTGCAGCCGTTGGCGACGAGCGCCTGGGCATCCTCGAACAGCAGCGTGTTCTCGCGAGCGCAGGGCAGCGCGATGTCGCAGGGCAGCTGCCAAACGCCGCGGCCGTCGCCCTCGTGCCACACGGCGTTGGGCTTCTCGTCAACGTACATGGCGAGCGTAACGCCCTTGTCGTGGCCAGAGCGCTTCTTGTTGTAGATGTGCTCGAGCACGGTGTAGTCGATGCCGTCGGGATCCTCGACCCAGCCGTGGGTATCGGAGCAGGCGAGCACCTTGCCGCCGAGCTGAGTGACCTTCTGGACCGCGTAGATAGCGACGTTGCCGGAGCCGTGAACGACGACGTTCTTGCCCTCGAAGGAGTCGCCGCGGCTCTTAAGGTACTCGTCCACAAAGTAGGCCAGACCGTAACCGGTGGCCTCGGTACGGGCGAGCGAGCCACCAAAGGAGAGGCCCTTGCCGGTAAGAACGCCGGTCCACTCGTTGGTCAGGCGCTTGTACTGACCGAACAGGTAGGCAACCTCGCGGCCGCCAACGCCCAGGTCGCCGGCGGGAACGTCGGTGTTGGGGCCAATGTGGCGATAGAGCTCGGTCATGAAGGACTGGCAGAAGTGCATGATCTCGTTGTTGGACTTGCCCTTGGGGTCAAAGTCGGAGCCGCCCTTGCCGCCGCCCATGGGAAGGGTGGTCAGGCTGTTCTTGAGGATCTGCTCCAGGCCCAGGAACTTGAGCATGCCCAGGGTGACCGTCGGATTAAAGCGCAGGCCGCCCTTGTAGGGTCCAATGGCAGAGTTGAACTCGACGCGGTAACCGCGGTTGACCTGGACCTTGCCCTGGTCGTCGACCCAAGGGACACGGAACATAACAATGCGCTCGGGCTCGACGAGGCGCTCAAGCAGGGCGGCCTCCTCGTACTCGGGATGGGCGTCGAGCGCCGGCTGGATGGTGCCGAGAATCTCGGTCGCGGCCTGGATGAACTCAGGCTGCTCGGGATAGCGGGCCTTGAGCTCGTCGAGAACTTTCTGCGTGTAGCTCATGCTTCCTCCAATTGATGGAAAAGAAAAGTATCGTTCGAGGCGCCCCATGCGCCGCGAGCTTTATCGAGTATGGATAATATCGCACTGTTGCAGCAAAGTTACGCATAAGCCGACGAGCAGATGTTTCGTTTTGATTACGATGCAGGTAGAGGCGTTTTTGAGCACCCAACGTGCAAATCGCGTGTTTCGAAGCTGTTTCGTCCACATGTTCCAAACCACCACATTGGGGACAGGCACCTTTGTGGTGGTGTTGGTGGTTAGAGGACGAGCTGATGGTAGTCGGCGGGGGTTATGCGGCCTTCGGTGGCAGCGCGGAAAGCGGCGAGCGCATCGCCCGAGAACGGCATGGCCCAGCACAGGCCGCAACCTGCGGTAATGGAGCCGGGCAAAGGCATAATGCGCCCGGGCACGCCGGCATCCAGGCAAAGCTGCTCGCACTCCATCACATCGAAGGTACTGTCGAACGAAACGATAATCTTGCGCTCGTGGTCGAGGGCATCACCGGACGGGCCTTCGCGATGTTCCTCGCGATACGCCGCGGCGGCCGCTTCCTCTTCCGCAGTATGTCCACAGCCACCGCAGCCGCAGGTACAGGGCTCGGAATCATCGCAAGTGCAAGGCTCTCCCGTGTCGGGACAAATATCGTGAGACATGGCAACTCCAATCGTCTAGGCGAGTAACTCGGCCGCCGCAAACTCCTCGGGTGTATTGACGTTTTCGAAGCAGAGCGTCGAGCCGGCGACCTTAACAATCTGCGGCTCATCCATATAACCAGCCTGAACGCGATTGATCAGGCAGCGAATGCGCTGGCGGTCGCAGGCGAGCAGCTCATGGGCAACCGGCGCACACGCGTCACGGCGCCAGACGGCGCAAAGCGGCTCAATCCCCCGCTCCTCACGCGGCACGCACACGTCGAGCGCCTCGGCCTCAACACGATCGGCAAGCGCGCCGATAAGTTCCGGCGAGACAAACGGCATATCGCAGGCGACAATCGCCACGAGCGGCAATCGGGCCGCAGTCAGCGAACTCGCGATGCCGCGCATGGCACCCGCCGGTCCTTCAAGGTCCGCCACCACACGCGGCACCAGGCCGCCAAACGTGCGCTCCTCAAGATAGACAAGCTCGCTGGGACGCGAAGTCGTCACGACCAACTCGCCGGCAACTGGCGCCAGCCGGCCCAGCACGCGCTCGATGAGCGGCTCGCCGCAAAACGCCATGCGCGCCTTATCGCAGCCCATGCGCGACGACAACCCGCCCGCCTGGACGACACAAGAAAGATCGGCACGTCTTACGGTAGTCATACGACAAAACACCTCCATCGGCATGCTCGAAACCCGATGCACGAAGCCAGATACCGTCGCCGATAAAGCGGGCGGCACGGCAAACCTGTGCAAAAACAAAACAGCGCCTTTGCGGCACGCAGCAAGACCGCGAGCACAAAAGCGCTGGTAGCGTATGGCGGGAACGTATGTGAATCGAACACATCCAAGACGTTTTGCACGCCTCGCAACGGTTTTGAGGACCGCGGAGCCCACCGGAGCCCATCCGTTCCCAAGTGCGGCGGTATTTTACCAAACCGAGCAGTCAATCTAGCGCAGGGACCTCAGGCCACCGGCATCCTTGTCGAGCACCGTGAAGCGCACGGCATCTAGGTGCTCCAAGATGCTGATGGCACGTTTGCGCGACACGCCCAGAGCCTCACGCAGCACGCTCGTGGTGGCTGCGCCACCGGCATCGGCGATGGCGGCGGCGACGAGCTCGCGCGCATGGGCCTCGGCGGCGGCAGACAGGGCAACGTCGCGCTCAACCTTAACGATCGAGCGATTGAGCGAAAGCTCGCGCAGGGCACGCGTCATGGTGTCGCGATCGAGCTGCAGTTGCTCGCCCGCCTCGGGCAACGTCGGCGCATCGAGGCCGGCTTCGTCCAGCAAAGCAACGATACGTTCGCAGGCTTCGCGAACCACGCGTGCCGCCGCGGCGGCCGAATGCGGATCGAATACCTCGGCGCCCTCCGAGGCACACACACCACGCGAGCAGCCCTCGGCAATCAGAGCCGCGGCAACGCCATCATCAGCGGCAGGCCACGCAGCATGGGCAACGGCGCCGGGCGTAAAGCCCGTCTCCTTGGGAGACGCCGCATGCATGGCTGACAGGGTCGCCGCCAGCACGTCCATGGCGGCATCGAACACGGCAGCATTCACATACAGCCTACAGCCCGAGCCCGCAAGCTCGCGCACAGCACCTCGCGCCACCAACTCGTTCAGCGCGGCATCGGCCCCACCGGAAACAAGGTCTAGCGCCGCGGCAACGTCGGCAGCCACGACCGGCAACGTCTGCAGCGCCAACCACGCCTCAACACCAGCGACGGCATCGCCGGCCTCAAGCGCTGCAAGCAGCGTGCGCTCCCCCGTCGAAAGCTCGCGCGAGCGACGGCAGCGCGAAAGTAGCACGCGCCCGCCGCCGATGAGCATAACGGGCGAATACGACAGCACCACGGCATGGTCTCCGGCACACAGCGGCAGCGGCTCCTCCAGGCGCACCTGCACGGTACGGGTCTCGCCCACCGCCATGGGGGCCTCGCCCTCCAAAAGCATGATGCGGCCGATGACCTCGGCCGTGCCGGCCATCACATGCACACGCGCGCCCGACTCGAGCACGCGCGGCTTGGTGCCCTCGCGGCCCAGGTAGGTGAACGTCATCATAAAGCGCAACGTCTGGCCAAAGCGGTCCGCCACGCCCAGCATCTCGCCACGGTCAAGCGCCGCGACACCGTCACCAACCAGGTTGAGCGCCACACGCTGACCAGGCAGCGCGCGCGGCGTATCGCCATGCACCTGGATCCCACGCACGCGACAGACCGTACGCGACGGCAAAGCCATCAACTCGTCGCCCACCGCAACCGGCGCATCGTGCAACGTTCCCGTCACGACAGTGCCGACGCCCTTGATCGTAAAGCAGCGGTCAATCGGCAGACGCGGCGCGGCATCAGTGAGCTCGGCACGGGCACGGCAGGCATCCCAGCAAGCGGCAACCTGCTCGTCGAGCACGGCGAGCAGCCTTTCGATCCCCTCGCCTGTCTTGGACGACACAGGCACGATCGGCGCGTCCGCAAACACGGTACCCGACAAAAAGTCATCGACATCGAGCTCGGCAAGCTCGGTCATCTCGGCATCGGCAAGGTCGCACATCGTCAGCGCGACCACCATATGCGTAACGCCCAGCAGCTCCAGCACGTGCACGTGCTCGCGCGTCTGCGGCATCACGCCCTCGACGGCAGAGACCACCAGCACGGCAACGTCGATGCCCGTGGCGCCCTGCACCATGGCGCGCAGGTAATGCGCGTGGCCCGGCACGTCGACCAGGCCGACGATCTTGCCACTCGGCAGCGCCAACTCGCCAAAGCCCAGCTCCACGGTCATACCGCGACGGCGCTCAACCTCCAGACGATCGGGATTCTTGCCGGTCAGTGCCTCGATCAATGCCGACTTACCATGGTCAACGTGACCCGCCGTGCCAACGATAACGGGACACTCCACCAGCGCCTGAACCTCACTCATCGAGCAATCGCCTTCTCAACGCACGCGACGAGCGTCGATGCCGCCGTCTCGATATCGCGGTCGCCCACGAGTGTACGCATGTCAAACAGGACGCGATCGTGCGAGGCGCGTGTGACGACCGGCGTGTCGAAATCTTGGACGAGCGAGCGCTTGAGTGCGTCAACGGAAAGACGCTCATCGACGAGGCGCACGGCAACGCACATGGTAGGCAGCTCGACGGTAGGCAGCGAACCGCCGCCGGGAGTCGACGACTCCTCGACGATTTCCACCTGCACGGCGCGCGGGCAACCCGCCTTATCGAGGCCCGCCACCATCAGCTCGCGCAGTTTGCGTGCGCGGCGCTCCAGATGAGCCTGCGGAAGCGTGAGCATGTTTAGCACCGGCACCTCGCGATGGGCCACATCCGCCCCATCCATGTAGATGCGCAGTGTAGCCTCGAGCGCCGCCAGTGCGAGCTTGCCCGGGCGTAGGGCACGCATAAGCGGATGCGACCCGCAGGCCTGGACCAGATCGCGACGGCCCATGATAATGCCCGCCTGTGCGGCACCGAGCAGCTTATCGCCCGAGCACGACACCAGATCGAGCCCTGCCGAAACCGAAGCCGGCGTGGTTTCTTCGCCGCCGCGCACCAAGATGTCGTCGGGCAACAGCGCGCCCGAACCCTGGTCCTCGTAGAACAGCAGACCATGCTTGTGGGCCAGGGCGGCAAGCTCCCGAGAGCCCACTTCCTCGTGAAAGCCCTCGATGCGATAGTTGGAAGGATGGACCTTGAGGATCATTGCCGTATCGGGCGAAATGGCGCGCTCGTAGTCGCTCAAATGCGTGCAGTTGGTGGCCCCGACCTCAACGAGCTTGGCACCCGAGGCCTCCATAACATCGGGGATACGGAAGCTGCCGCCGATCTCGACAAGCTCGCCGCGGCTGACGATGACCTCCTTGCCTGCGGCATGGGTCGCCAGCACCAGCAGCACAGCGGCGGCGTTGTTGTTAACGACCAGCGCGTCCTCGGCACCGGTAAGCGAGCGGATAAGCTGCGCGGCATGTTCCTTGCGCGACCCACGCGAGCAGGTGTCCATGCTGTACTCGAGCGTGCTGTACCCGCGCGCGACCTCGGCCACGGCCTTTGCCGCCGACTCCGCGAGCGGGGCGCGGCCCAAGTTGGTATGGATGACCACGCCCGTAGCGTTGACGGCAGGGCGCAGGCTCGGCAACGCGGAGCGGTGCGCACGCCACTCGATGGCAGAGGCTAGGTCGCGCTTAGAGCGCGGGGCAGCACCGGCGCGAATGGCTGCGCGCTCCTCGTCGAGCTCGGCCGTCACGGCGGCATGCACCACCGCGTCGCAGGTCTCCCCCGCCGCCTTCACTACCGGCCACTCGGCAAGCAGCTCGTTGACGGAAGGAATGGCGCGCAGGCGGGCGCGTACCTCATCGGACATGTTCTGGCTATCGCTCATGTGCGGCCTTTCAAAAGAAACGTGGATCAGTCGAATGCATCAGCTGAGTCAATTACTCGTTATTATCCTCGCGCGCCGCGATCTTTTCCACGCGAACGGCGTTTTCCTGGGTGAGCGCGGCACCCGTCAACGGGTCCCAGCGCAGCGGCGTATGGTCGAGTGGGCCCACGCCCAAGGCTTGAGCGCCACCGGCATCGGCGCCAAACGAACGCCCGCCGGGGGCGGCCGAGGTGAAGATGCACGCCGGATGCAGATACGGCGTCGTCTCCACGCGCACGCGGTCGCGGCCCAAATCGCTCACGAGTTCGACGACCTCGCCATCGGCGATGCCCATGTGCGCAGCGACATCGGCATTCATCTGCACGGCATCCAGGTCCGATCCAGCCTCAGCGGCACCTTGGGCCGCGAGCCTGCGCGAGGTATGCGACTCAAAGGGACGGTTGCCGCTAATGAGGCGAAACATGCCCGGGCCGGGCTCCACCATCGGCGCGATCCAGCCTGGCACGCGTCCCAAGCCGGCACGCTCCCATACGTCACTTGCCAGCGCAATCTTGCCGCCGGCAAGCGGAATCACCGGCTCACCCGTGCGCGACGGCAGTGCCACGCCCGTATCGGCCCAGCCGCGCTCCTTGAGCTCGTCCAGATTGATTCCAAAAGGCGCCACCTGGGCAGCCGCCAGATCGTCAGACGTAAACTGGAAGCACTCGCCCACACCACACGCCTGTGCCAGACCGGCAAAGATCTCCCGACCGGGACGCGTGTCGTCATGCTGCACGGGCAGCACGGCGTTGCGGTAGAACACCCGCGAATCGTTGACGCCCACGACCGTGCCCACGCCGCGGTCGGCCTCGAGATACGTCACGTCGGGCAGCACGAAGTCAGAAGCACGCGCCGTCTCGGACCAGCGAATATCAATCGTCACGAGCAAGTCGAGCTTCTGCAAAATACCCAGCCAAGCCCGTGCATTGCCATAGCCCGCACCGGGGTTACTGGCATAGACGATGAGCCCGCACAAATCGCCGGCAAGAATCGACTGGCCGATGGTCGTGCACAGGCCGCGCACCGGATCGACCAGTGGATAGCGCTCGGACCCCAGCTTGGGCCCGCGAGGCACCGGCGGCGTCGCAAAGCGTGCGGGATCGAGATCGCCCAACACAAGCGGCGTGGATGGGTTGAGCGCGCCGCCCGCATGTCCAATACAGCCCAGCAGCACATCGACCAAGCAGATAGCGCGCGCGGTCTGGGTGCTATTGGCATACGCGATACCGATGCCACCATGAAAGCCCGCATCCACCACAGCGGCAGGCGCGGCGGCAGCCAGATCGCGCGCCGTCGCAACAATCTCTGCGGCAGGCACGTCACACATCGACTCGGCCCACTCGGGCGTCCAAGCACGGGCCGCCTGCGCCAGCTCGTCAAAACCCGTGGTGTAGCGGGCAACAAACTCGTGGTCGTACAAGTCCTCGGCAATGAGCACATGCGCAATGCCCAGCAGCAAGGCCAGGTCGCAGCCCGGGCGCACGCGCAACCAGCGGTCGGCAAGCGCAGCCGAGCCGCTGCGCCGGGGGTCGACCACGATAATCTTCGCCCCACGGCGACGGGCATCGTTGAGCGCATCAACAGCCCCCATCGTCGACGAATCGACAATGGAGCGCCCCAGATACATGATGCAATCGGTGTGCGCAAGGTCGGAGGCGGGACTATAGCCCAGACTGTGCTCCCAGCCGGTAAGTCTGCTTACCTCGCAGGCACCGTCGGTACCGTATACGTTGGGCGAGCCCAGCGCATGCATAAAACGATACGCCCAGTAACGGTCGAACGAGGGCACGCCGAGCGTCATGCCCAGCGCGCGCGGACCATGCCCGTCAACAATCTCCCCGAGGCGCGCTGCGATCTGCGCGAACGCCTCGTCCCACGAAATCGCATCGAACCCCGAGCCATCAGCTCGGCGGCACATGGGATGCAAAATCCGGTCTCGCTCGTCAAACGGCAGGGCCAGGCGATGCCGTCCGCGGGCGCACAGGGCACGCGCCGCGCACGGATGCCCCGCAACCGGCAGCTCAGCCACCACACGCCCATCCTCAACATGGGCCGCAAAGGCGCAATCGGCATAGCATCCCCCGCATGTGGTCACCACGGCGCGACCGTCACGCTTCACAGCAGATGCCATCTCGATTACCCCTTTCATCAGCCAAACACAACAGGCCAAAAGCCCGGCAACGAGCCCCGGACCCAAAAAGCCTCCCGCACGGCAACGCCCCGCGGGAGGCCAACGTCAAACAGGCGGTACTTTACGCCTCGGACTTCTTGGCGTAGACAAACCAATAGCCGAGCGCGATCAGAACCGCGCCGCCCACGATGTTGCCCAGCGTGGCGGCGGACAGGTTAAACGCAATACCCGCGACGTTGAGCGCATCGGACCCGGCAACCTTGGCACCATAGCCGCACGCGTGCATCACGGCACCCATGGGCAAAAAGTACATGTTGGCGACGCAGTGCTCAAAACCGCAGGCCACAAAGGCGGCGATGGGCAGCAGAATGCCCACGACCTTATCGACCACGGTCTTGCCGGCGGTACCGATCCACACGGCAAGGCACACAAAGATGTTGCATAGGATGCCGCGGAAGAAGATCGTCACCCAGTCGACCGTCACCTTGCCGGCGGCGACGCTCACCATGGAATTGGCGACCGCCTCGCCGTTGAGCTTGTAAATGCCGGCCATGTACACCAAAAAGACGATGAACAGGGCACCGACAAAGTTACCGACCCATACGACGACCCAAGCCTTGAGCATCTGGACCAGGGTGATCTTTTTGCTCTTGAGTGCGCAGACCATAAGCGAATTGCCGGTAAACAGCTCGGCGCCGCACACCAGCACCAGCACCAGTCCCAAGCAAAAGCACAGGCCGCCCACGACGCGCTGGGCGCCCCAGCCCAGCGCGCTATCGCTCAAGAACACGGTAAAGAACAGGCCGACGAAGGCAATGAACGCGCCGGCGAACATTGCCAACAGAAAGGCCTTTGCGACCGGCAGGTTGGCCTTGGTCACGCCGGCGGCCTCGGTCTTGGCCTCGATCGCGGCGGGCGCCAGGCAATCGGGAGCGGGGTATTCTGCCTTGGAATCTGCCATGTCAATCACTTCTTTCCTAATCAGCAGGGACAAGCGCTCCTATTGCTCTTGTCCCAAGCGGACAAAGTGGGAAAAGTCGTTGGCGGCCACGGCGTCGTACACGGCGTCGACGGCGTCAAAGACCTCCGGGGACATAGGGTTGTAAAACTCCGTATCGCCCGGCTGAATCCCTATGAAGACGATATCTTCGCACGATTGCTCGATTTCCTCGATCAGAATCGACAAGGGGAGCGAATGCGTGGTGAACATCGACTTGCGGGCCACATCGCGCTTATCGAGCAGGCGGATAGACCCGACGGGCAGCGCCATGTCGGCGGCATCGACCAAGACCAGACGCGGCGGACGCTCGCGCTTGACCTCGATAATGTCGTCCTCGGGCGTTTGGCCTCCGTCGATGGTGTACCAACCGGCGATGGGTGCGTCTTCCATCTTTTTGGAGAGCACGGGGCCGGCGGCATCGTCGGCACGCAGCACGCTTCCCGCCGTGAGCACGATGCCCGCAAACGGGGCGCCGTTCACACGACCATCCACAACGCGACCCATTACTGCAACCTCCCCGTCAGATACACGCCCGACACATCGCGCACGCGCTCGGCCAGATCGCGAAACTTCATTAAGAACGCGACCTGCTGGGCATGCAGGCCAAAGTCGTTATCGAACACCGAGATGCCGGCCTTGGCCGAGCCGCGAAAACCGCGCTCGTCGAGCAGCGTATCGCAGGCCTCGAGCAGCGACGGCACCGCCGCCTTGTCGAGCTGGCACTCGCCAAAGGAGCGGATGGCCTCGAACTTGGTCTTGGCCTCCCCCTCCGGCAGCGCGTCGATAAGCGTATAGAACACGTTCACCGGCACCGACAGGCGCGGCTCAAAGCAGTCGAGCACGCCGGTATGGTGGCCCACGGCGAGCGTGTAGTACAGCACGTCGCAGGCCTCCTGGGGAACGTCTTCCTCGGTCTCCACAAACTTACGCGTGAGCTCGTAAAAGACCACCTGGTCGGGCGCATGGTCCAGGCAGGGGTCGGCGACGCCCTCGGCAGCCTCGTCGCTTGCGCGCGAGGCATCGCCAAAGGAGCCGCCGAGCATACCGGGGCCAGCAAAGTAACCAGAGCGGTCCGTGAGCTCCATCTAGCGACCTCCGGCCAGCACCAGATCCTGCAGCGCCGAGTAGACCTCAACGCGGCGAGGATCATCTTGCTTGTCGATGAGCAGCGCCATGGCACCGCGGATATCGCCCTTGGGCGCACCCTCGAGCGTGTCCATAAACTCATTGGCCAGGTCGCGGCCGTAACGGTAGCCACTCATGGCGCGAGCCTCGCGCTCGATGGCAACGCGCAGCTTGTACGGCACGCCGGGGTGCAGAATATCGGCCTGCTCACCGGCAGCCTCCACCGTGGTCTCGGCATGGAGCTTTTGGTCCAGCAGGCCAAGTGCCATGGCAAAGCCGTAGACGGTCTGCGCGGGGCTGGGCGGGCAGCCGGGGATATAGACATCGACCGGCAAGATCTTATCCGTGCCGCCCCAGACGCAGTAGTTGTCGTAGAAGATGCCGCCGGTGCAGCCGCACGCGCCATAGGACACCACAATCTTGGGATCGGGTGCAGCCTCAAAGGCGCGCAGGGCCGGCATGCGCATGGCACGCGTCACGGCGCCGGTGTACAGCAGCACGTCGGCGTGACGGGGCGAAGGCACGACCTTGATGCCAAAGCGCTCGACGTCAAAGACGGGCGTGATGGAACCGAAGATCTCAATCTCGCAGCCGTTGCAGCCGCCGCAGTCAACACGGTAGACGTACACCGAGCGCTTGATCTTCTTAAGAAGGGTCGCCTTGGCCTTCTCGATGCTCTCGTCGAGCTCGATCTTGGTCGGGCGGTACTGAAGCCGCTCGGGCAAAAGCGTGGGTTCGGCCATGGTTACTCCTCCTTCGTATCAAAATCCATGATGATGCCCTCGACCGGCGCAGGACCGGCGGGAATCTCGGGCGCATCGGGGTTGAGCTCGCGGTCGACATACTCCGGGTTCACGCCGTGGCCGCCCAGATACTCCATGCCGGGGCCTTGGGGCTCACCGGACGCAAGCGTCTCGTTGGCAGCCATGCCGCGCGCGTTGCCGGTCTTTACGGCCGAGGCGGCGCGCAGGGCGTCGAGCTCGCGCTTGCACTCCTGGCACATACCGACGGTACGGGCGGCCTGGATGGCCTCCATGCCGCCGGTCTTTTGCAGCAGGCGCTTAGCGTAGTCGATCTCCTTGTGCGGGGCAAACGGCTTGCCGCAACGCGAGCAGTGCTCGAGCGTGTAGACGCTCTTGCTGGTGAGGTCGTCCTTGCTCATGACGGCCAGCTCAAACTCCTCGGTGAGCTTGATGGCCTCCATGGGGCAGGCTTCCTCGCAGCGGCCGCAGAAGATGCAGCGACCGTAGTCGATCGACCAGGTGATGGTATCGGCCGCAAGGTCGGTGTCCATGCGAATGGCATCGGCCGGGCACGCCACGCCGCAGGCACCGCAGGCGATGCAGAGCTCGGCGTTGTGCTCGGGCTTGCCGCGCATGTCCTTGTTGGTGGGAAACGGCGCAAACGGGTACTTGACCGTCGCGTCGCCGGCCTTGGCGTTAACCTTCCAAAGCTTCAGCATATTAGAGCGCCTCCTCATCGAGCGGAGCGGCCATGGTGCCCTCGCCCGCAAGCGGCGACTTGTCGCGCCAGACGTTCTCGAACTGCTCCTTGTCGAGCACGTGGTCGCGCTTGGCGGCGACATCGGTCACCGTCACGCGGTCGGTGCAGGAGTAGCACGGGTCGAGAGAGCCGACGATCAGCGCCGCGTCGCCCACGGTGTTGCCGCGGAACATGTAGCGCAGGACCGGCCAGTTGCTGTACGTAGCTGCCTTGGCGCGCCAGCGGTAGCACTTCTGGTTGTTGCCGAGCATGGCCCAGTGCACGTCCTCGCCGCGCGGCGCCTCGGTGGCGCCGATGGCGTACTTGTGCGGGGTGTACTCCCAATCCGTGGTGAGGATGGGGCCCGACGGGCAGTTCTCGAGCATGGTCTCGATCATGTCGATCGAATCGTAGACCTCCTGGATGCGAACGGCGGTACGGCCGAAGGCATCGCAGGTGTCGGCCGTGGCAGCATGCATCTTCTGAACATCCGGATCGGCGTAGCCGTCGAAGGGATGGTCAAAACGCACGTCGCGGGCATAGCCCGAGCCACGCATGAGCGGGCCGACCGGCGAGAAGTCGCGTGCTATCTTGCGGTCCAGGATGCCGATACCGCTCGTACGCTCAATAAAGTTGGGCGTGGAGAGCAAGACGTCGACGAGCTCCTGAACCTCGGAGCGCAGCTGGTGGATGGTCGTGAGCGTGGAAAGCTTCTGCTCGGCCAAAATGTCGCGGCGCACGCCGCCGATCACGTTGAGGCCGTAGGTCTTGCGGTGACCGGAGAGCTTCTCGGCCAGGTCCATGGACTTCTCGCGGACGCGGAAGAACTGCTGGAAGCCGGAGTCGAAGCCCGTGTAGTGCGACGCCAGGCCAATGTTGAGTAGATGCGAGTGCTGGCGCTCGACCTCGAGCATGATGGCGCGAATGTACTGGGCGCGCAGCGGGACATGGATGCCCTGGGCGCGCTCGACGGCCTCGGCATAGGCCACCGAGTGGGCGCAGCCGCAGATGCCGCAGATGCGGTCGGCGAGGAACGTCACGGCGTCATAGTTCAGGCGCGTCTCGGCGACCTTCTCCATGCCGCGGTGCACGTAGAACAGACGGTAGTCGGCGTCGACGATCGTCTCGCCCTCGACAAACAGGCGGAAGTGGCCGGGCTCGTCGGAGGTAATGTGCAACGGGCCCATGGGAACGAGCGTCGTCTCCTTGCCCTTGGTATCAGCCAGGAACTCGTAGTTTTCCATGTCGCTCGCGGGAGCGGGACGGAAACGGTAGTCCATGGAGTCCTTGCGCAGCGGGTACAGGCCGCTGGGCCAGTCATCGGGCAGCACCAGGCGGCGACGGTCGGGCAGGCCCTCGGGAATCAGGCCGAACATATCGCGAAGCTCGCGCTCGCCCCACACGCAGGCGGGGACGAACGGCGTCACGGACGGGAACGTCATCTTGGCGGGATCGACCTCGGTGCGCACGGTCACCCAGCCGGGGTCCTCCCCCTCCATGGAGATGACGTAGTACACGGCGTATCGACCGCACAGGCTGCGCTCGTCGTTGCCGATGATCACGGGAATCCAGCCGTAGCGCTCGTAGTACAGGTAGTGGACGGCCTCGGGCAGCTTGTCCTGCTTGACGGTGATCGTCAGCTGGTCCTCGCACTGCCACTCGACCTTCTCGATGCAGCCCGGAACGGCGCGGCGCAGGGCCTCGACATGGCTCTCGCAGCGACGGGCATACACCTTGTTCTCAGTTTCAATCATTCGTTACTCCACCTCGCTCTGAGCGGTCTCGGTACCGAACACAGCGCGGTACATCGGCGTCGCGTGAAGTTCCTCGGTGCTCTGCTCGAGCACGATGCCGGTCGCGGTCTCCACACCGTGCACGAGAGGCAGCGGGGTGGCGATGCCAAACCACAAGATCATGACGGCCAGGATGATTTCGGGGATAAGCATGAGCGCCGGGGCCTCATGCTTGCCCATGCCCTGGGGCGCATGGCCGAATACCGACTTGAGTGCGATGCGGGTGAGCGCTGAGATGGCCACGGTAAGACCGAGGGCGACCACGACGACCAGCCACATGGGACCGGCGGTAACACCGGCGACAAAAGTCAGGAACTCGGAGATAAACATGCCAAAGGGCGGGAAGGCACCAAGACCGAGCAGCGCCAGGACGGCGAGCGCGGCGGTTGCGGGCGCAACCTCCACGACACCCTGGATCTTGGCCAGGCTACGCGTGCCAAAGGCGTGCTGGATGTTGCCGGACACGCAGAAGGCAAGCGTCTTGGTAAAGCCGTGGAACACGCAGTGCAGCAGGGCCGCGGCGATACCCAGCGGGCCACCGATACCCAGGCACAGGGCGATAACGCCCACGTTCTCCACAGAAGAGTACGCAAAGCGGCGCTTGAGGTCGTCCTGGCGGAACATCGAAAGCGCCGCCACCAAAATGGACAGCGTGCCGACGATCAGCAGCAAAAGTTGCGGATACTCGGCGCCCACGGCCTGGATGGTAAAGCCGTAGAAGCGCATGATCACAAGCATGGCGCACTTAAGCAGCACGCTCGAAAGCAGGGCCGAGACAGGGCTCGGGGCCTGGGAGTGGGCATCGGGCAGCCAAGTGTGCATGGGGAACAGGCCGGCCTTGGTGCCAAAGCCGATCACGATAAACGCAAAGGCGAGGCGCATGAGCGTCGGGTCGAACTGGTCGGCATACGGCAGCACGCACGACAGGAATGCGGCCTCGTGGGCGTTGGGAATCACGTCGGCGGCGTTGGCGTAGATCAGCAGCGTACCGAACAGGCCAAAGGCCACGCCGGCGGTGCAGACCATCGCATACTTCCAAGAAGCCTCGAGGGCCGTCTTGTTCTTGTAGATACCCACGAGGAACACGGTGGAAAGCGTGGTTGCCTCCACGGCGGCCCACGTGAGGATCATGTTGTTGGACAGGCACGCGAGCAGCATGGTGAACACAAACAGGCTAAACAGTGCAAAATACTGCTTGGCGCGCTCGGCGGGCATGGAGCCCTCCTCGATATCGGCCTTTACATAGGGCAGCGAGAACAGCCCCGTGAGAAAACCGATAAAGCCGATGAGCAGCACAAAGATGGCGCCCAGCGAATCGAGGTGAAACCACAGGCCAAGAGCGCTCGCGGTGTCGCCGCTCATAAGGACGTCACCGGCCGTCATAATCGACAGCACCAGGACGGCTGCGACGGAGACCAAGTTGAGACCGGCAAACACGTTATAGGACGTGTTCTTGGGCAAAAATGCCATGACCAGCGAGAACACCAAAGGAGTCGCGAGCAGGGCGAGAATCAACGTTTCCATGGACTACCCCCTCAGCTTGGACAGGTCGCGCGCATCGAGCGAGTGGGAGTCGTCCCAAATGCGACGCACGACGATGGACATGATGATGACGGCAAAGATGGCGTCGGTGGCGATACCGATCTCGATGATCTCGGGAGCGGTGGGGGCCAAAAGCGCGAGCGTCACATAGCTGCCGTTTTCCATAAGGCAGTATCCAAAGATCTGCTTCATGATGTTGCGCTGCGAGATGATGCAGGTGAGGCCCACAAAGAAGTGAGCGAAGCTAATAGCGAGCGCAGGCGTTGCGACCTCGGCCGTGGGCAGGCTGATCTGCATCACGACGGCAAAGCAAATCGCGACCTCGACGGCGATGATGCAAATGGCCCACGCGGGCTTAAGGCCGGCCTTGAGCGATGCATCGCTCGGCTCGCCCATCTTCTTGTATGCGCGGTTGAGGATGTAAGGGACCAGGACGACCTTAGTGATAAAGGCAGATCCAGCCCACATAAGCAGCTCTTGCGCACCAGTGGTGACGCCGAGCGTGGCGAGAAGCCCCACGAGCACCAGCGACTGCACCGCATACCAGTGGATGGAATGTTTGATGTTCTTGGAGACAACCACCATGGTGGACGTGACGATCAGAAGGCCGCCAAGGATGTTGACGATCGAATAACCCATGTCGTTCTACCTCCTAACCGATCCAGCTGGCCGAAAGCGGGCCGCTGACGATGACCATGATGATGAGCACGATGAACACGAACGCCATCGCGCGGGGAAGCGGGGCACCCGCAGCGACCTCTTCGCTCGGCTCGCCGGGCAGGCAATAGCCCATCCACTTGAGGAACCAGGCAAAGGTGGCGACGGTCTCGGCGACCATGATGCACACGAGCACCAGGATCGCGACGTTGCCGGCACCCACAGAAAAGCCGCCGGCGATGATCTGGAACTTCGAGAAGAACGTGTTCATGGGCGGCACGCCGGCAATGGCGAGCGCCGCGACACCAAAGCCCACGCCCGAGATCGGGTACTTCTTTACGATGCCGCGAAGCTTGGGCAGCATACGCGTGCCGAGCGTAAAGGAGAACGAACCGGCGATCAGGAAGAACAGCGTCTTGGCGAAAGCGTGGTTAAAGATGTGGCACACGGCGCCATCAAAGGCCAGCTGGCTGCCAAAGACCGAAAGGCCCAGACCAAAGAACACATAGGAGAGCTGGGCGATCGTCGAGAAGGCCAGCAGGCGCTTCATGTCCTTTTGCGGCAGGTACATAAGGAAGCCAAAGAGCATGGTGACCATGGCGTCGATAATGGCGACCCAGCCCACGATCTCGGGAATCTCGCCGGCAGAGACGAGTGCACGCGCGAACACGCACACGCCGACCTTGACCATCGAGGCACCATGCAGGTAGGCCGAAACAGGCGTCGGCGCTTCCATGGCCGAAGGCAGCCACATGTACATGGGGACCTGTGCGGACTTGGCCCAGGCCGCAAACAGCACGAGCAAAAGGACGATAGCCTTGAGCTTGGTGTCGAGGCCGGCAATCGCGGTGATGGCGAAGGTGCCGGTGTGGGCAAACACGATGGCGGCGCCCAGATACAGGCCGAGCGCACCGATATGCGTGATGATGAGGGCCTTCATGCCGGCCTTCTTGGCCGTAGGCGTCATGTAGTAGCTAATGAGGCCCCAAGAGCACGCACCCGTGATCTCAAAGAACACGAGCTGGCCCAAAAGGGTCGAGCTGTACACGAGGCCGGCCATGGCGCCGATGAAGGTCGCGAGGTACGCGTAGAAGCGACGACGCGGCGCATCGGGATGCTCACGGTTGTTCTCGCTCATATACGGAATCGAATAGATCACGACAAGCAGGCCGATACCCACAAAGGCGGGCGCGAGCAGCGTGCTCATGCGATCGAAGGTGAATCCCATGACGAGGGTCTGCCCAAACGAGATCAGGGGGACCTGCGTGTCGGGCATGCCGGCGCCGGCGAAATTCGCGGCGAGGGCGATGGTGCAGACCGTCGAGACGGCGGCACCCAAAACGCTGAACCACTTGGCGTACGGACGGGGGAACAGGGCGACGAGCACCGAGGCCACCATAGGGGCCGCGATAGCGACCAAGCCGAGAAGGGACAGACTGACTGCAAATGACATTGTTTCTCCCTTCTCCTACACGCCGACGACCACGAAGACAAACGCCAGAACGGCGATGCCCACGACGGCCCAGGTCTGATTGCCAAGCACCTTAAAACGCGAGCGCGAGCAGGAGTTCTCGATCACGCCGCATACGACAAAGTCGATCAGGCACTTCACCAGGAAGATGACCGCGCCCAGAACGGCGGCGGCGCCCACGGTCGCGGGCTCGCCCCAGGGGACGAAGATCGCGCAGAACCAGGCGACGACCAGGACCTGTTTCATGGACATGGCGAGCTTGGCCATGGCGAGCGACGGGCCGGAAAGCTCGGCGAGCGGACCTTCCTGAAGCTCTTGCTCGGCCTCGGCCTGATCAAACGGCAGCTTGCCGAGTTCCATGTAGCAGGCGATCGCAAAGGCGATGCCGGCGAGGATCACGGCGACCGGCGCGTCGATGGCGCCCGTCATGATGTGCTGACCCATGGTGGCGATGTCGGTGGAGCCGCACACCAGGGCGGCGGCAAACAGCGCCAGCAGCATGGACGGCTCGATGAGCACGCTCATGAGCAGCTCGCGGACGCCGCCGATACCGGCGTAGGCGTTGGACGAATCCACACCGCAGAGGGCGAAGAAGAAGCGGGCGAGCGCCAGGCTGTACATGATGGTGATGGCGTCACCAAAGACCGGGATGGGGCTTTGTGCCGTAAAGAGCGGCAGACCCATCGCGAGCATAAAGGCGACGGCGAAGAACAGCGGCGGCATAATGCGCAGCGCAAAGCTCGCATCCTCGCTCTGGGACTCGGGGCGCGCAAAGAGCTTGGCCAAGTCGCGGTAGTCCTGCATGATGCTGGGGCCGCGACGGTTGTGCATCTTGGCGCGGATCACGCGGCCGAGACCGGAGAAGAACGGTGCGACGGCCATGACGACCACGCCCTGCAGAACGGCAAGTACGATGTTGTTCATGCTCTCCCCTCCTTAACCCATTTGCACGGCGAGCACGAGGAACACCACGAGTGCCGCGACGATGTAGCAGATATAGATGCTGTAGTTGCCGCCCTCGAGCTTAGTCGCGAGGTCGGCAAGCTTCTCGACACCCTTATGCGGGGCATCGACGAGAACCTTGTCGGGTACGGGCTCCACAGCCTCGGCCACACCGGTGAGCTTCTGGAAGAAGTGCGCGATGGACCAGCAGACGGCCGTGCAGCGGTCGCGCAGCGTGTAGAGCGGCTGCATAAACCAGGACACCTCGGAGGCAAAGGTCGTGGCCACGACGGGCATATGCTCGTTGGGAGCATAGCCGCATGCCCACGGCTGGGACTTCTGCACCTTGCCGACGGTCTTGAGCTTGCGATAACCGCAGGCAAGGCCGACGAGCACCACGAGCGCAATGGCGATCGCGGGCGTGGAGGTGGCAGCGCCGGAGTACTGGTTCATGAGTTCCATGCCCTCGGCGGCAAACACGCCACCGTACGGATGCAGCACGGACGCGGCGACATCGACCAGCACGGGCGCGATCACGGGAGCGCCAATGCCCAGCACGACGCAGATGGCCGCGAGCAGGCCCTGCGCAAACACCATGGGGGCGGGAACCTCCTTGGCATTGGCCGCGGCCTCGGAGCGGGGCGCGGAGGCAAAGGAGACGCCATAGGCCTTGACGAAGCACGTGACAGCCAGCGCGCCGGTAATGGCAAGCGCGACGGCAGCGAACACGGCCACGATCATGACGGCCTTGTCACCCTGCATGGCGGCATTAAACAGCGACTGATAGGTAAACCACTCGGACACAAAGCCGTTGAAGGGCGGGATGGCCGAGATGGCAAGCGCGCCAATAAGGAAGCAGATGGCCGTTGCCGGCATACGACGGAACAGGCCGCCCATCTTCTCCATATTGCGGGTACCCGTGGAGTACAGCAGCGCACCGGCGCCCAAGAACAGCTCGCCCTTAAACATCGCGTGGTTAAACGTGTGGTAGAGGGCGGCCATCAGAGCCAGAACGGCGATGCCGACAGAGTTGAGCGCCATGGCGGCCATGGAGGCGCCGACGCCGAGCAGAATGATGCCGATGTTCTCGACGGAGTGATAGGCCAGCAGGCGCTTGATGTCATGCTCCTGCAGGGCGAAGGCCACGCCGAGGACCGACGAGATCGCACCGAAGACCATGACCATAAGGCCCCACCAGACCTGAACGCCCGAGGCGGAGAGCAGGTCGAGACCAACCTTGAGGATACCGAAGATACCGATCTTGATCATGCCGCCGGACATGAGGGCCGACACGTTGGACGGCGCCTCGGGATGTGCCTTGGGCAGCCAGCCGTGAAGTGGGATGATACCGGCCTTGGCGCCAAAGCCAAAGAAGGCGAGCACGAAGCACACGGATGCGACCGCGGGGCTAAACTGCGTGGCGCGGAAATCCGCAAAGGCAAACGAGCCACCGGCGCAGTTGGTCATGGTGAGGAAGCTCGCCATGATGAGCACAAAGCCCACGTGCGCGATCACAAAGTAGAGCCAACCGCCATGGATGGAGTTCTCGTTCTCCTCGATCACGAGCAGGAAGTACGAGGTCAGCGACATGAGCTCAAAGGCGACCAGGAACCAAAACACGTTGTCGGCGGTGATGACGAGCATCATGGACGCCACGAAGGTGTTAAAGAAGAAGCCGGCGCGGCCCTTTTTGCCCGGGTACTCATCAAAGTAGTTGAGACCGTAGATCGAACCGGCAAACGCGAGCACCGAGATGAGCGCCACGAACAGGCCGGACAGCTGATTGAGCAGCAGCTGGAAATGGGCAAACGGGAAGAACACGATGGTGTCGACCGACGTGACATCGCCCAGAACGGCCTGGATACCGGCCACAAACGAAAGCACCGCGGCGACGGCGCCGATAAGGCAGCCGGCGGTCTTGGCGGCGTTATCGGCCTTGATCAGCAGAACCGAGGCGAGCGCACCGATGCACGAGACGGCAAGCGATGCGATAAACAGCGTCATGCTATCCATTGTTTACGCTCCCTTCTGCTTTCTCGGACAGGCCCTGGGCCACAGCGGTAACGTCGACGACCGGACCGTTTTCAATCGAGCGCAGGCGCTTGGCCTCGTCGAGCTCGCGATCGGCCGCGCCGCCCATGACGGTCAGCGCCTTGGTGGGGCACGCCGCCACACAATGCGGGCCGTCCGGATCGAAGGCGCACAGGTCGCACTTGACAGCGCAGGTGTACTGGCCGGGAGCCCACGTAAGCAGGCTGCTCAGGGACTTAGGATACGAAGGCGTCGGATCGCACATGCCTGCGACACCGGCGATAGACGTGCCATCGGGATGGATGGCTCCGAAGGGGCACGCGATGGCGCACAGCCTGCACCCGATGCACTCCTGCTCCTTGACGTGGATGCGATCGCCATCGTGCTCGATGGCATTCACCGGGCAAACCTCGGCGCAGGGAGCACCCTCGCAATGGTGGCAGGCAAGGGCGGCCGAAATACCGCCGGTCTTCACGAGCGCCAGGCGCGGCGTATCCTGAAGACCCTGCATCCGGTGGGCGTCGGCACAGGCGGACTGGCATGTTCCGCAGCCGATGCACCTCTCCGGGTTGATGTCGATGAAGCGGTTCATCCCCACTTCCTTTCAAAATAACGGGCCGGGGTCCCGAACGTACGGGACGCCCGGCCCAAAAAGCCAACGAGAACGGGACTACACGATTTGATTCACGTGCGTCTCGTCGTCGAACTTGGCGGCGCCGGGCTCAACGTCCTGAGGAGCGGCGGCGTCCACCAGAGCCTGCTTGAGCTCGGTGTACTGACGCTCCACCTCGCCCTCTGCCCAGACCTGGTCGGCAATGGCGTCGACCTGGCAGGCGGAGAACTTGTCCTCGGGCGTATGCGAGACCGGGTCGACCTTGTGAATGGTCAGCTCGTTGCACTTGCCGATCCACCACTGGTAGGTCATATAGACCGTGCCCTTGTTGATACGGTCGCTCACGTCGGCGCGGCTGTATACCTGGCCGCGGCGGCTGTGAATCGAGACGATGTCGCCGTTCTTGATGCCGCGCGCCTGGGCGTCCGCGGGATTCATGCGGACAAAGCCGGGCTCGTCGGCGAGTTGCGCCAGCGTCTTGCAGTTGCCGGTCATCGAGCGGCAGCTGTAGTGGCCGACCTCGCGGACGGTGCACAGGATGAGCGGGTACTCATCGTCGGGAAGCTCGGAGGGCGCCTCCCAGTCGTGCGCCATCAGGTTGGCGCGGCCGTCCTTGGTGGTGAACTTGCCACCAGCGAACATGTCGGGCGTACCGTGGTCGTTCACATCGGTGCTCTTGACGGGCCACTGGGCGTAGCCGCCCTCGGGAGCCATCTTCTCGTAGGTCGCGCCCACAAAGTTGGGGCACAGGCTAATGCACTCGTTCCAGATCTGCTCGGTGTTGTCGTAGTGCATGGGATAACCCATACGCGTGGACAGGTCCGCGAAGATCTCCCAGTCGTGGCGGCACTCGCCCTTGGGCGGAACGGCCGCGTCAAAGTGCTGGAAGCTACGGTCGGATGCAGTAAAGACACCCTCGTGCTCGCCCCAAGAGGTAGCGGGCAGGATGACGTCGGCGAGCATGGTCGTCTGCGTCATAAAGATGTCCTGGCAAATGAACAGATCCAGCTCGGAGAGCGTCTTGCGCATACCGGCCGAATCGGGCTCGGTCTGCACCGGGTCCTCGCCGTAGTTGTAGAAGCAGTGCACCTTGCCCTTGTCGACCAGGTGGCCCAGGTCGGTGAGCTTGTAGCCCTCCTCGAGCGGGAGCTTTTCCTCGGGCACGCCCCAAGCCTTCGCAAACTTGGCACGCACTGCGGGGTCAGTGACCTTCTGGTAGCCAGGGTACAGGTTGGGCAGCATGCCCATATCGCAGGAGCCCTGGACGTTGTTCTGGCCACGCACGGGCGCGAGGCCGGAATTGGGTTTGCCGATCTGGCCGGCAACGCAGGCGATGGAGGCGATGGTGTGCACCGTCTTCAGGTTCTGCTTCTGCTGGCATACGCCCATGCCCCAGCCAATGATGGCAGAGGGCTTCGCCGTGGCGTACATCTCGGCAGCTTGGTGGATCAGCGCGGGCTCGACACCCGTGATGTCCTGTACAGATTCGGGAGTGTAGTTCTTGATGGTCTCCCACCACTCGTCAAAGCCGTTCGTGTGCTCGGCGACGAATTCCTTGTCGTAGAGGCCATCGTTGACCAAGCAGTTGGCAAAGGCGTTGAGGAACGCGACGTTGCAACCATTCTTGATCGGAAGGTAGAGATCGGCGATACGCGCGGTTTCGATATGGCGCGGATCGGCGACGATGATCTTGCAACCCTTTTCTTTGGCTCGCACGATACGCCTTGCGACGATGGGGTGCGAATCGGCAGGGTTATAGCCGAAGAGGAAAATGCAGCCCGCATCCTCCATACCGGGGATGGAGCATGACATGCAACCTGAACCAACCGTGTCCATCAGACCGAGGACAGTAGGGCCGTGTCAAGTACGGGCGCAGTTGTCCACGCTGTGGGTGCCAATGCACGCACGCGTAAACTTCTGCATGACGTAGTTCGCCTCATTGCCGCCGCCTCGCGAAGAGCCGGTGGTCATGACAGCGTTAGGACCATATTCGTCAATTATGGCCTGCATCTTAGATGCGGTGAAATCCAGTGCCTCGTCCCAGCTTACGCGCTCAAGATTCGCGCCCTTAGTGCGGCGGATCATCGGGTGCAGTACGCGAGGAGTCAAGATCTTGGTGTCGTTGATGAAGTCGTAGCCGCTCATGCCCTTAAGGCACAGCTCGCTCTGGTTGGTGATGCCGTTGAGCGGTTCGGTGCCCACGACCTGGCCGTTTTGGACCAGGAGGTTAAACTGGCAACCGGCGCCGCAGTACGGGCAGATCACTTTATGCTTCTCCATGACACCCTCCTTCCTTTCTCTGCTACCGATTAATCGGTACGTATTTGACAATCGTTGGGCCTGTATGGCCGCCCGGCTACGCCTCGTTTTCGATGGTGGCGCGGGCACGCTCGGCAGTCAGTTCTGCCAGGCGCTCCTCGTCTACCAGAGTGAGGCCCTTGGTCGGGCACGCCTCGGCACACGCCGGACCGCCGGGACGGTCCACGCACAGGTCGCACTTGAGCACGAAGCTCTTGGTCTGCGAACCCACGCGCACGTCGCCCATCAAGACGGGGACCTGCGTGGTCGCCACACTCACGGCGCCAAAGGGGCAGGCCATGACGCAGCTCTTGCAGCCGATGCAGTTGTCCTCGTTGACGCCGATGCGATGGTTCTTTGGATCAAAGAACAAGGCGCCCGTGGGGCAGGCCTTGGCGCACGGAGCGTCCTCGCAGTGGTGACATGCCACCGGCGCGGAAATCTCGTAGGTGCGCGTTACGCGCAAGCGAGGTGCGGCGTGTTGCCGGGAATATCGTGTGCCTCGATGCACGCCGCCATACAGGTTTGGCACCCAATGCAGCGTGAAGAATCAGCCACGACTCGTTTATTGCCCATGTTGTTCACTCCCTCCTGAATCCCATGCCGGAGAGACCCTGCCGACATTGCCCCGGACCGCCCGTGGTCCGGCATCGGCGTATCGAGTGCATGCGGCGAAACAGGCACTTCGATAGAATTCCTCCAACGATATACAGGTTAAATATACGCAGTTGCAGGGGGCAAACTTGAGCATAGGCCCTGCAATACGGGTGTATTGCAGGGATTTGGGCAGGTTGGAATTATTCTCTAGAAGCTATAAAGGTGAGTGTATTACATGCGTACGCCTCAGAGATTTTTATGCGCTCTCATTTTGGATGTACTACGCTTGTATTCGTGTTTATGGTTATCAACTTGAGTGAAATAAAGTAATCGTTATAAGATGCTCAAGTATCGGCACATGCCGCATTTGACCGACTATATTGCACGCTCATTAAGGGGGCCAGTGATGTCATCGACTCAAAAAAGAGCCATCCTGCAGGTGCGCATTCGCGAGGAAGACAGGCAGCATGCCGAGCATCTCTACGATGCCATGGGCACATCGCTCGCCGAGGCTGTCCGCTTATTTGTCGCGCAAAGCATTTTGATGCGCAAGCTCCCCTTTCAGCCGGTCGCCGTGCGCTCAAAGGACGGCACCGCCGCCTATGGATCGCTCAAAGCATATGGTGACCCCAATCGCCGCGCCGAGGAGCGCAATGCCTGGATTGAATACCTAGCCACAGAAAGCGATGAGTCGGTTTTGGGTCCCGAGGAAGTAGATATCCATGAGTAGCACCATCATCGACGAGACCGTCATCCTGCGCTACCTGCTTAACGACGACGAGGTCCTGTCACCGCGCGCCGCCAAGGTCATCGCCACGCGCACCGCTCGCGTCTACCCCGAGATCATCACACGCGTCGCCGTTACGCTGCGCGACGTCTACAAGGTCCCGCGCGTGGAGATTGCGACGGCCATGACCAAGCTGCTCGATGACGTCATGGTCGACGAGCCCACCGTTATCGCCCTTGCCATCAAACTCTTTGGCAAGACTCATATGGACTTTACCGACTGCCTCCTCGCAGCCCGAACCGCCATCTATAACGACGACGTCGTGAGCTTTGGCAAGCCCATCATCCAAGGCATGATCGATTACCGCCGCAAGCGCCAAACCGCCGCCGACGCTCGCGACCGCGTCGCCGAAGCCCGCAGTCACAGCACCGACTCCACCATCGACAAGCTCCGCCACCGCCCCCGCAGCTAAACCTGTCCCCTTCTAAGTCGCGGTGAAATAGTTCCGTTTAGGCTTATTCGCGCTTTTCAGAAACTACTTCACCGCGACTTCTAGGTTGGCCATCCGAAACCGGCGGCCTTGGACCGCGAATCACACCGTTCGCCACGAAATGGGCCCATCTACTACGTTTAACCGATTGCCCTCGACCATACCGAAATCCGAAAAATCAAAACCGCTGGTAGACGGCTTGCCAATTTTCCGAAAATGCTGCTATGGTCGACCCCTGCGGGCCAAACGTAGTAGATGGGCCGCTTTCGTGGCTCAACACCAGACCGGTCATTTTGGAACAGAAATTTTTGACCACATTTGCCAGCCGATCGCCAGAGCAGCCAAAAAAGCCCGTCCCAAATTAGCTACTCAGGCCTTCAGTAGGTTCGCAAAAGCCGGAAAACAGTCCGTATTTCACCGCAACTTAGGAGGGGATGTGGGGCGGCATCGATTCCCGTCACCCCGTACACTTATGAAAACGGCTCTGGCACCAAATAGAGCCAAAGCCGTTAAAGATATCCTATGGAGCGGGCGACGGGAATCGAACCCGCGTCATCAGCTTGGAAGGCTGGGGTTCTACCATTGAACTACGCCCGCAAGATATGGTCGGGACGACAGGATTTGAACCTGCGACATCCTGCTCCCAAAGCAGGCGCGCTACCAAACTGCGCCACGTCCCGAAGGTGTTGAGCAGCTAAGGTCTAAACCTTGCGTGTCCCAAAGCGAAGGAAATTATAGGGGAGACTCCCCGCCTGTGCAAGCGCAGAAACCCTAGCTCCTCGAATGTGCGACAAAACGACTATGGAGCAGACCGATCACAAAGGCAACCACGGCAACCGGCGCCCACGCGGCACCGATATCTGCCAGTGGCAGCGCATCAAACGGTAGCCACGCGCCCGCAAAGAACGCGTCGCGAACCGAGGTGATCCCGCTCTGCACCGCGACAACGCCGCCGACCCAGACCCATACCTGCGAATGCGCGTCGCAAAAGCCGTGCACCAGGCCCATAAGTACCAGCACGATGGCAACGGGATACAGGGCATTGAGCATAGGCACCGAGAACATGAGGATCACGTCGAGACCCACGTTGGAGAGCACGCACGAAAACGCTGCGAACACAAAGGCGAGAATCGTGAAGGGTCGGCGCATGGCCTCCTCGGAGGCCTCCGCTCCCCCTTCGACCACATAGGTCTCGCAGAAGTAACGCGAGCAGCAGCTGATAAGGCCGATGCACACGTTCATACATGCAAGGAAAAAGATAGCAAAGACCACGACCGTGCCGGCAAGACCAAAGTGCATGGAGGCAGAGCGGGCAAGGATGGCAGCGCCGTTGGTAGCGTCGGGCATCACGGTGCCGAGCTGCATACCGGCAAGGCCCAAGCCGCAGTAGATGATGGCCATGAGCACGCCGGCGATCACACCGGAACGCGAAATCTCGAAGGCCACGCGCTTGTCATCGGTAGCGCCGAGCTCATGGATGGTCTCGGCGATGATGATGCCAAAGGCGAGCGACGCGAGCAGGTCCATGGTCTGGTAGCCAGTCAAAAAGCCCTGCACGGCAGCACCGGCATTGTAGGGAGCCTGCGGCGCGGCAGCGGGACCCAACGGCGAGACCACGGCGGCACCCACGACCAGCACGATGAGCGCAATGAGCGCGGGGCCCGTAATGCGGCCGAGCACGCGCGTGATGACGCCCGGACGCAGCGTGAGCACAAACGCGACGACAAAGAAGCCAACGGCAAACACCAGGCGAGCCGTGCCAAGCGAGACGCCCTCGGGCAGCAGTGGCACCAGCATCTCGAAGGCCGTGGAGCTCGTGCGCGGAATAGCCAGGCACGGGCCGATGGCCAGATACACCGCCGCGACAAAGAACTCGCCAAACTTAGGATGCACGCGCCCGGCCAGCTCGCGCGCCGTGCCGGCAAGCGCCACGGCGATAAAGCCCATAACGGGCAGGCCGATGGCGGCAATCAGAAAGCCGAACATGGCAACCGGCGTGGCTGAACCTGCTTGCAGCGCCAGCAGCGGCGGAATGATAAGGTTGCCGGCGCCAAAGAGCATCGAGAACAGGGCGATGCCGACGGTAACGACATGGTCGGAGCGCAGACCGCGCGGGGCGGATGAGGCCATAGGCACACCTTTCGGGTCGAAACAAAAACGGGACGGGCAAAAGACCCGTCCCGCAAGTATATACGCTCTAGCAGGCTAAATCGCGCAAAGCGTCAATCGCGGTGTCGACTTCCTCGTCCGTGTTGAAATACCCAAACGAGAAACGGACAATACCCTGGCGCTCGGTCCCGAGCGCGCGGTGCATGAGCGGAGCGCAATGGGCGCCGGGGCGCGTCGCAATCCCCCACCCTTGCATGAGCGCGTCCGAGATCTCGGCAGAGTCGATATCGCCCACGTTGAGCGACGCAATCGCAGAGCGCATCGGCTGGTCAAAGGCACCATAGAGCTTAATCCCCGGAATCTCGCGCACGCCGGCGAGGAAACGCTCGGCAAGCGCGCGCTCACGCGCCGCAATCGCCTCGGCCCCACCCTGGGCCTCGATAAAGTCGAGACCGGCAGAAAGGCCCGCGATGCCGTGACCGTTGAGCGTGCCCGCCTCAAGGCGCGTGGGCCACTCAAGCGGCTGCAGCGCATCGAAGCTGTGCACGCCCGTGCCGCCCATGGCCCAGGGCGCCACGTCGACACCCTCCGCCACGGCCAGACCGCCGGTGCCCTGCGGGCCCATCAATCCCTTGTGGCCGGTAAAGCACACGACGTCGAGCCCCATGGCCTGCATGTCGATCTTCGCCGTACCGGCAGACTGGGAGGCGTCGACGATCACCAGCGCACCGGCAGCATGAGCCATGGCCGCCACGCGCGCAATGTCGACCGCGTTGCCGGTCACATTGGAGGCGTGCGTCACCACCACAGCACGCGTGCCCAGCGTGACCAACCGCTCGAGCTCGTCGTAGTCGAGCACGCCGCTCGCATCGCAGCCCGCATGCTCAACGGTCACACCCTGCTCTGCCGCAAGGCGGTTAAGCGGACGCAGCACGGAGTTGTGCTCGAGCACCGTTGTGACCACACGGTCGCCGGGGCGCACCACGCCGTTTATGGCAGTGTTGAGCGCCGCCGTGGAGTTGGGCGTAAAGCACACATGGTCCGCCCTCGGGCAACCCAAAAGGCGCGCGAGCTTGGCACGGCAAACGTGAATCGTACGAGCGGCATCGAGGGCACCCGACGTGGCGCCGCGCCCGGCATTGCCGAGCGAGCACATCGCCTGCGTCACGGCATCGATGACCGTCTGCGGCTTGTGCATGGTCGTCGCCGCGTTATCCAGATAGATCATCGCACGACCTCCCACATATCAATCACGGTATAGCCCTCGGTGGGAACACCCGCCTCGGCGAGTTCGCCGCGCAGCAGTTCCTCATCGGCAGGCAACGCCTTCCACGCCAGACCGCAGCCGGCAGCGACCTCCCCGGGCACGGGAATCGTTCGCCCGGGAAGGCCGCGCTCAATGCACAGGGACTCGCAGCCCATGGCGGCCGCCGTGGTGGGAAACGTGATGACAAGCGCCGGGCGCTTCTCCCTCATGGCAACTCCAACCAATACGCTACGGGCGCACGACGCGCACGGCCTGCTCCATCTTCTCCACGATCACGTACATATTCGTGACCTCGCCCACCGCAAGCTGGTCTTTAATGCCATAGTGGTCGAGGCAGGTACCGCAGGTGAGAATCTCGACGCCCTGCTCGGCCAGGCCCTTCAGGTCATCGAGCACCGGCGAGCCCTCGACGGTGAGCTTGGCACCGCCGTTGTAGAACAGCATGGTCGCGGGCAGTTCCTCCTGCTGCGTCACGGCAAAGATAAACGCCTTCATGAGCTTGTGGCCCAGCTCGTCGTCGCCACGGCCCATGCAATCGGTGTAGACGGAAATGACGAGTTTGCCCTTGCCGGCGCTGGCGTCGCAGAAGGCAGCGCCATCCTGCTCAGGATCGGCCACGGCAACGGCGCCAGAGGTCGCCACGGTCACGTGCCACTCGGCGTCAGAAACCTTCTCGACCGAGGCCGTGCAGCCCTTCTCCTGCGCCATCTTGGAGATGTTCTTGACGGCAGTCTCGTTATCGACCGAGGTCACCACGGCGCCCTCGCCATCGAGCTGCTTCAGGGCTTTGAGCGTCTTGACGACGGGCAGCGGGCAGGCATCGCCCATGGCATTGACTTCAATTTTGGTAGACATAGTTTTTCCTTTCGAAAGAACCGTTCTAGAGAACGGTAAACAGTTACATAAACGTGCGGGCTAGCGAACAACGTGGACGGCAGGACCGCCTGGCACCGGCTCGCACACGCGACCGACGACGGCGGCAATACGTCCTTCGGCATGCAGACGGCGCGCAAGCTCATCCACATCGGCAGCAGGTGCCGCGATGAGCAGGCCACCAGACGTCTGCGGATCGTACAGCGAATCCAACATGCCCGGCTCCAGGTCTTCGTCGGCAGCCACGCGCGGGCCAAAGAAGTCCTGGTTGCGGTAGGAGCCCGCGGGAATAATGCCCAGACGCGCCATGTCGAGCACCTGGTCAAAGAGCGGCACCGCCCCCGACGCAAGCTCAATCTGCACGCCCGAGCCCTCGGCCATCTCGCACGCATGCCCGATCAGGCCAAAGCCCGTGATGTCGGTGCAGCCGTGAAGCTCAAGTCCCTCGGCCAGACGAATCGGAGCCTCGTTGAGGGTGCGCATCGAGTCAAACATGGCTGCGGCCTCGTCCTGCTCGATGAGCTCGCCCTTAATGGCCGTGGTGATGATGCCCGAGCCAACCGCCTTGGTCAGCAGCAACGCATCGCCCACGCGCGCGCCGCTGTTGGCGAGCATGCGGTCGAGCGCGACAAACCCGCTCACGGACAGACCGTACTTGGGCTCGTCGTCGTTGATGGTATGGCCGCCCGCGATAGAGCAACCGGCCTCGACGCACTTGTCGGCGCCACCCGCCAGAATCTGGCCGGCGACCTCGACGCCCAGGCAGCTCGGAATGCACAGCAGGTTCATGGCATGGCTCGGCCGCCCGCCCATGGCGTAGATGTCCGACAGCGAGTTGGCCGCAGCGATCTGGCCAAACAGAAACGGATCGTCGACCATCGGCGGGAAGAAGTCGATGGACTGCACAAGCCCCAGGTTCTCCCCTACGCGGAAGACACTCGCATCGTCGGAGGTATCGAACCCCACGAGCAGATTGTCGTTGGGCACATTTGGCAAGTCGCCCAGGACCTGGGCGAGGGCTCCGGGAGCCAACTTAGCGGCTCAACCGCTCGCGGCCGTCATAGACGTGAGCTTAATCTGATCGTCAGCCATCGATACCTCCTCTCATCGGTCAATCATTTTCTCCCAGTATACGCATGAATGCGAGCCTGCGGCGGATGCATTAATTGAGCGCCTGTGCGCGAATCGCCGCGCCGGTGGCACCGGCAAAGCGAGCCTGGGGCGAGGTGGTCACCGGCGACCCCAGCAGCTCGCCCAACCGCTCCACCACGAAGGCGTTCTCGCACAGGCCACCGGTCAGGTAGTACGGGGCGCCCGCGGCCTGCCCGGCCATGGTCGCCACGCGCGAGACCACGCTGTCGATCACGCCACGCGCAATGATCTCGCGCGGCTCACCGCGACCGATCAGGCTGATGACCTCGCTTTCGGCAAACACCGTGCACATGCTGCTGATCTTGGTGGGCTCGCCGGAACGCGCCAGATCGGCCATCTGCTGCTGGGAAATGCCCAGGCGATCGGCCATGATCTCCAAAAAGCGCCCCGTGCCGGCAGCGCACTTGTCGTTCATGGCAAACTTGGACACGCGGCCACTTTTAAGCTGAATGACCTTGGTGTCCTGGCCGCCCACGTCGATCACGGTGCCGTGGTCGCCAAACAGGCACACGGCACCGGTGCCGTGGCAGGAGATCTCGGTCACGACCTTGTGTGCATAGGGCACGGCGACACGACCGTAGCCGGTCGCGATCACGCGCACATCGTCGCTCGTCACGTCATAGCCGGCCGCTGCCAGTGCCTCGCGCAGCCGCTCGGAAGCATCGACCGAGGAGAACCCGGTTGGCTGCACGCACGTCCACGCCACCGAACCCTCCCCATCGACCACAGCAGCCTTAGCCGCCGTAGACCCGATATCGATCCCGATCCCTATCATGGCTCTCTCCCAATCTAAACATCAAAGGTAACGGCGTGTTCAGGCGCCTTAGCTCTAGGTTTCTCAGGTGCCGGAGATTGCCCCAAAAGAGGAGCGCAGCGTACTTTGGGTACGCAAGCGACGGTTTGAGGAGCAAGATCCTATGCCTGGGGAAGCTAGAGCGTCTCGATAAAGGCGGCGATGCGCGTCTCGATCTGGCCCATGTCGCCGTTGCTGTAGTCGGTCTCGATCTTCATGTACGGAATATCCGCACCCTCGACGGCCTCCTGCATGCGTGCGCTCTCAACGTTAAAGGTGTGGCAGGCCTGCAGCACGCTCTCTACCACGCCATCGACATGGTACTTCTCGCACATGGCCAGCGTGTTTTCCATACGACCGTCGTTGGGCGTCATGACCGAGCAGTTAATGTCCAGGTAGCGGTCGGCGATGGCGCGCAAGATGTCGGGAGCCTCCGGGTCGATCATCATGGCCGCCGTGCGCTCGCCCGAGCAGTCGTCCATGCACACGACCACGCCGCCGTTGGACTCGATGGTGCGGCCGATCTTGTTGATCACACCGCCCACCGGGCAACCGGTGATCAGAATGCGCTTGGCGTCCGCCGCAACCGGGCGCTCGCCCGCGTCGTAGGCCTCGCGCAGCTTGGCGACCTTTTGCTCCAGCTGCTGCGTATAGGCCTCGATATCAAAGCTGAACGTACCGGCAAACATAGTGCTCATCAAGTCGACGCCGCTCATGGCCGCCGGCTGGTTGGCCTGCAGCGCAAACATCTTGAGCTGAGCCGCACGCAAGCGGTTGCGACGACGGACGGCAGCACGCAGGTCATCGTCGGTAATCGTGATGCCGTAGAAGCCCTCGAGCTCCTCCTTGAGCAGGCGGCACTCCTCGTACCAGCCTTCGCGCTCGTAGGCGCGATCGCGACCCTGCGGAAGATGCAGAATGTGCGTGCGCTTGAGCTCGTTGAGTAGCTCGTACATCTTCTTCTTGCCGTCGCAGGTGGTCTCGCCGATGATCATGTCGCTAAAGTACGTAAACGGGCACTTTTGCGAGTAGGCAAAACCGTAGGTCGACTTGATGAGCGGGCAGAGGTTTGCCGGCAGCACCTTCTCGGCCTCGGGAATCACCTCGTCGGATGTGCCGCACAAGGCCACACTTGCAGCGCCCGCGGCATCGATAATCTCGAGCGGCGTGTAGCTGCACAAAAAGCCGACCAGGCGATTACCCGCCTGCTTATAATCCTTGACGCGAATAAACGCCGCCTTGCGCTGCTCGTTGAACTCCTCAAACGTGGACGGCAACGGCTGCTCAATATATTCCGACATATAGCTCCTTAACAAACCTTTTAACCAACCAAGGAAACGGCTTTCCCAGGTGCTCGAGGTTGCCGTGAAAGAGGAGCGCCGCGTACTTTGGTACGCAAGCGACAGTTAGAACGGCAAGATCGGGTGCCTGGGGAAGCCGCCGAGACGGATAGCCCTAAATGGTTTCCAAGAAAGCCTCGATCCTGGTTTGCAGTTGGCCTGCATCCTCGCCGGCGTAGTCGGTCGTGATGTGCATAAACGGAATGCCGGCCTCCTCGGCGGCCTTCTCCACGGCAAACGACTCCATCTCGTAGAGCGTGCAGAACTGCAGGGCCACGTCGACGATACCGTCGGCATGCAGGTCCTTGGCCATCTGGACAATGTCCTTCATACGCTGGTCGTTGGGCGTAAAGACAGCGCAGTTGATCTTAAAGTAGCGCTCGGCGATGGCGTCGAGCATCTCGTCGACCGTCTCGCCGGACTCGTCGACCAGGTCCTTGTAGTAGCGCGAGCCCGTGCAGGACTCCTCGCCTACCACAACGCCGCCGGCCTTCTCGATGAGGTTGAACAGCTTCCAGTTGGGCACGGCCATGGGCGTACCGGTGTACAGGATGCGCTTGGTCCCCTTGGGCGCCACGCCCTCGCCGGCCTCGACACGCTGCTCGCACTCGGCGGCCATCTCGTTGATGGCTCCGGTCAGACGCGGCGTGTCGTCCATAAAGGCGGCCTGAACGGTCAACAGGCTGTCGAGACCGCTGATGGGAGCCGGATCGGCAGCGCGCGTGGCAGCCAGACGCTGCAGGGCGCGACGCTTCTCGTTGACGGCGTGGATGGCGGCCTTCAGACGCTCGGGCGTGATCTTGACGCCGCACTCTTCCTCGATCTTGGCGGCGAGCTTCTTGACCTCGGCCTTCCAGGTCACGAGCGTCGACTCGTCGTGTACGTTGGGAATATCCATGACGTACATGTTCTTTTGCGTGGCAAAGAACTCGTAGGCCTTTTTCTTGCCGTCGCAGGTGTTCTCACCCACCACCAGGTCACTCGACTCAATGTAGGGGCAGACCTCGCCCAGCTTAAAGCCGGCAAAGCTCTTGATAAGCGGGCAGGTGTTGCGCGGCAGGTGCTCCTCGACCTTATCGGTTGCCCAATCGGCACCCGAGCACAGGCCCACGGGGATGCCGTCACAGGCAAGTACGATCTCCTCGGGCACGTACACACAGAACGAACCGACGATCTTGGTGGCCTCGCCGGCCTCCTTCTTGTCGAGCATCTCCTTAATACGGCCGCTGTGGATGTTGGTGGCGACAAAATCCAGGTAGGACGTGGACTTGGGGCGATTGTTCTGCGTCAGGAACATATCGCCGTACATCTGGCCCACAGCGCCCAGCAGCATGTCGTGGTCGGCAAGATTCATGCCGAGGCTCTCCCACATCGGATGGAAATCAAATTCTTCAGCCATGACGGTTCCCCCTCTCGAATCAAAAATGAATAGCTACGGTATTGCTGCACGGTGGGTGGCGAAAACCCGACCGCGCCTAAACCCGGAATTTTGGGGAACCTGCTTTGCAGCTGATTATTTAGTTGTGCGTCGTCTCTCCCGGAGCCGTGAACATACCTGCTCATATGCGGCTCCGAGCCATGTATAGGGCACGCGCGGCAACGCGGCGAATGTATGTCATCTGCGGCATGTGCGCACCCTCCTTTACAAGTTAAGGTCAACTATATCAACGGTCGTCGACCATGCGAACACCGTTGACATTCGTACGACAGCCTCGTGTGCCGTCGTTTAATAAATAATTATCTTAATTGATAAGAGTTTGCCATCCCTCATTCGGCGCGCGGCAAGACAAAGCCGCCGAGGCTTATATCCCCGACGGCATTACCCGGCGCTATCGACAAACCAAGTGGATTCTACTCGCATCGAAGTGCATGCGCAGCGTCTCGCCTGCTTGCGGCAGCTCGTCGACAGGCACGCCCACCTTGTTGACCTTCCACTGCAGACGCGTGGGCGCATCAGCGCGCGGCACGTCCAGCAGCACCAGGCGCTCAAAACGCGAATCGCTCACGCGGGCCACGTGCAAATCATAGCTGTTGCGTCCCCGCTCCGCGCGATTGTCAACATGGAAGTAGCTTGCGCGAATGCCCAGGTACGCTGCATTATCGGGAACCTCGCGACCCACATTAAAGGTCATGCCCCAGTCGAGGGCCTCAACTTCTTCGTCGCCGATCTTGCGCGCCCGGCTTGTGTTCTTGCAGCCCGTCAGGCGCAGTGCCGCCAGCGTCTGCGGACGGCGGACCACGTCCTCGACGGAGCCGATCTCCTCCACATGCCCGTCGTGCATCACGCAGATGCGCCCGCACAGGCGGCACGCTTCGTCGATGTCGTGGCTCACGTAGAGCACGGTGCGGTTGCATACATCGAACAGGTCGAGCATGTTCTGTTCGAGGGCGCTCTTAAGATAGGAATCGAGTGCGCTCATGGGCTCGTCGAACATAAAAATGCCCGGATGCGCCGCCACCATGCGGGCAAGCGCCACACGTTGTTGCTGACCGCCCGAGAGTCGCGCGGGATAGCGGTCGGCAAAATCGGACAGACCGAAAATGCCCAGATAACGCTCGGCGAGCTTTTTGCGCGCGGCGGCGTCGCCCGCATCCTTTACACCGGCGCATACGTTATCGGCCACCGTCATGTTGGGAAACAGCTGATAGTTTTGGAACAGCAGGGCGCATTTTCGCTCCTGGGGCGACAGGTTGATGCCCGTCGCCGAGTCAAAAAAGGTCACGCCGTTGACGACGATCTTGCCCTCGTCGGGCGTCTCCACGCCGGCGATGCAGCGCAGCGTACAGCTCTTGCCGCAACCCGAGGCACCGAGCAGCGCCACACGATCCTCGCCGGCCTCAAGCTGCATGTCGAGCATAAACCCGGGATAGCGCTTTTTGATATCCAGAACGAGCGACATGGCCTATCGACCTCCCTGCAAAGCGGCATCATCGCGCATGAGCTCGGCCAGCGCCTCGCGATCGATACGCAAGGCATCGCCGCCCGCCGGGTCGAGCGAATCGCCCTGTCCGGCAAGATCTTTGATCCGCTTGCGCTCCGCACGGGAAAGGCCCCGCTCGCGATACTTTTGCGAATGAGCGGTGTACATATTGATGAACAGGATGACCAGGAAACTGAACACGATTACGACGATGACCCAAAAGAGCGCCACCGACGTGTTGCCGCCCATCCACTCAAAGTAGATGGCGATGGGGATGGTCTGGGTAATGCCGGCGTAGTTGCCCGCAAAGAACAGGGTGCAGCCAAACTCGCCCATGGCACGCGCGAAGGCGAGCACCGTGCCGGCGGCAATCGAGGGCCAGCCAAGCGGCATCATGAGCTTGGCAAAGATGCGACGTTCGGACCATCCCAAGGTTCGCGCGGCGTCGAGCATCTGCGTGTCGAGGCTCTCGAAGGCTCCGAGCGCCGTGCGGTAGACCAGGGGAAACGACACCACCACGGCGGATATCACCGCCGCGGGCCACGTAAAGACGATCGAGATGCCATGCGCGATAAGCCACCGACCGACCCCGGTCGACCGACCAAACAGCATGAGGAGCAGAAAGCCGCAGACCGTGGGCGGCAGCACCATAGGGATGGTAAAGACCGAGTCGAGCAGGCCCTTGATACGGCTCGTAGTACCCATGGTCTTCCATGCGGCAAACAGGCCCAGCGCAAAGGAGATCAGCAGGGCGAGGCCGCTCGTTTTGATAGACACCCAAAACGGACGATAGTCGATGTCGCCCAAAAAGGAGGCCAAGGAGGTCAAGGGGCCCTGCTCATCCCGCAACACGACAGACGATGCCTCTACCATTTGAGCGCTATCAAGCCAACGCGCGCCGCCCTTGGCATCACCCGAGGCTGATGCAATCACCACATAGCGGTCCCCATCCGCACCGCGCTCGTCAAAGCTATAGGCATACCCGCCGGCATCAAACGTTGTTTCCGCCGTGACATACCAAGGAAGATCCACGTCCCCCAGCTGCGCACCTCCCATGCAGTTTGCGCTGTCGAGCTCACAGACGAGGGCCTTGAGACCCGATACGCACTCGTTGTCCTGCGGATCCAACCCATACTTCTCGACCGCCTTGGGCGATATCCACACCACAACGCGATCGGCGGCAGGCGCCACTACAAGGTCCACGTCCTCGTCAACGGGAAACCGGTAGCCCTCAGGCTGGCCCTCCATGGCACGAGCGGTCCCCTTGGCCAACCGCTCAAAACCTTCGATCCCATAGGAAAGCCCATGAGCGGTCGCAGCAACCTGGGCCCCGTGCTCAGCGTCCCCGGCAAACGCAAATCCCGGCACCCAGCAAAGCGCGAAGGTCAAAGCACAGGCGACAAGCATGCGGAATCTATTAAGCACGAAAAGCTCCAAGCGAATACAAGGACGAAGTGAAAAACAAAACGATGGAATTATCGCGCCAAGCCGCACTACGCGGAAAGCTCAAAGCCGTACTTGGCCCAAATCTTCTGGGCCTTCTTGTTGGTCAGGCAGAAGTCGATGAACGCCTTGGCCTTGTCGGCGTGCTCGGAGCTCTCGGCAACGGCACCCGGGTACACGATGGGCTTGTGCGAGTCCTCGGGGCACACAAAGGCTTCCTCGATGCCGTCGTAGCGGAAGATGTCGGAGCTGTAGACAAAACCAGCCACGCAGTCGCCCGTAGAGACGTAAGACGCAGCAGTGCCGACCTTGTCGGCCAGGGCCACCTTGTCGGCGATCTCGGGAGCATACTCGCCGTCGTCGCCCTCGGTACCGGTGTAGAGGCCCACGGAGGCCAGGGCCTGGTTGGCGTACTTGCCGGCGGGGACGGTCTTGGCGTCGCCAATGGCAATCTTACCGTCCAGATTCGCGACGTCGGCGATGGCCTCGACCTTAGTATCGGAGCCCTCGGCGCGAATGATCACGAGGTCGTTGACGAACATGTCCTCACGCGTGTCGGCATCGACGAGCTCGGCGGCTTCGGCGTCGTCCATGGTGCCCTTGGAGGCCGTGATGAGCACGTCGACGGCGGCACCGGCGCGCATCTGCTCGACAAGGTCGCCAGACGCCTTAAACTGCGTGTCGGCAAAGGTGGTGCCGGTCTGATCGGTGTAGAGCTCTTGGACCTCGGGAAGGGCCTTCTCGAGGGAGTTAGCAGCGAAAACCTGCAGCTCGACAGCCTTCTTCTTAGAGGGAGACTTGGCGGAGCCGGCATCGGAACCAGCGGGCTCGGACGTCTTGTTGCCCGAGCAGCCGGCAAGGCCAAGGCCGGCGGCAGCAGAAAGCGAGACAAAACCGCGGCGTGAAACCATATCGAACATATTCAACCCTTTCGGATCTTGTGCCCGGGTACCCCACCGCGGGCTTTAATCTGCAATCAGATTATACTTCTGCGCGAATAATGATTATGAGAAATTATTCTCTCCAGAGAATATAGTTTCAAGTTACCGTGCACCTCGGTGTCGCTTCGGCGGAAAACAAAAGCGGAGCGACCGATAAGGTCGCCCCGCCGCAGGTAAACCGCTTAGTTGGTATGTCCGCCGCCCGCTGTCATCTGAGCCGCATGCTCCAGCTGGTCCGCTATGGCCTCCCAGCTTTCGCGGGCGGCCTTCGTAGAACCGGGAAAGTTTACGACAAGTGTATGACCTCGTTGCATGCAAATAGCACGCGAGAGCATGGCGCGGCGCGTCTTGGTCATCGAATACGCGCGGATTGCCTCTGCAATACCCGGCACATCGCGGTCGCAGACGGAACGCGTCGCCTCGGGCGTTACATCGCGCATCGAAAGCCCCGTGCCGCCGCAGGTGAGCACGACATTGGCGTGGCACTCATCGGCGGCTTCCACAATGGCATCACCGATCTCGCTGACGTCGTCGCGCACGACCACATGTGAGGCGACCGTCCAGCCCTGTGCCTCGATAAGTTCCTCGAGTGCGGCTCCGGCCTCATCCTGCAAAAGATCGCGTGTGTCCGAGCACGTCACGATCGAAATCTTCAACTCCATAGCGTTCCTCCTATAGCGCCGTTCCCTCGGGCAGGTCGACGCGAACAACGTCCACGGCATCTCCCGCCTTGAGCTCGCACGGTCCTTCGTCAATACGCAACAGGCAGTTCGCACGCTGCATAGTTCCAAGCAGCGCCGAATTCTGTGTCTTAGCCTCGGTCACCAACAACTCACCGGTCTCGGGGTCGCGCAAAACCGTGGCGCGATCGAAGAAGCGGCGATGCTGTCGCTTTTTCACGCCGTGTGTGAGCGTCGCCTGCTGCACGGGACGCGCAACCTCGGCAAAACCGCGCATCTTGCGAATCGCCGGACGGGCAAGCATCTCAAAGCCCACATACGCCGCAGCCGGATTGCCTGAAAGCCCTAGGTAGGGCTTACCCCCGAGCAAGCCAAACGTGATGGCCTTGCCCGGACGCATCGAGATGCGGTCAAACAGTACCTCGCCCTCGCGCCGGACGAGCGCCGTCACGAAATCGTAATCGCCCGCCGAGGCGCCACCGCTCGTAATGACAAAGTCGCACTCCTGCACGGCACGATGCACCAGCTCGGCGATCGCTTGCTCATCATCGGGCGCTATGCCGTAGAATACGGGCTCGGCGCCGGCATCGAGTGCCTCGGCCATCAACGCCGACGAGTTGGAATCGCGAATCTGCCCGCGCGCCGGCAGCTCACCCGGCGCGACCAGCTCCGTGCCCAGCGAGATAATGCCCACGCGCGGAGCGGCATGCACCTTCACGTTCGCATACCCGGCGCTCGCCAGCAGGCCGGCGCCGGCCGGAGCCACAACCTCGCCGGCGTGCATCACAACATCGCCGGCATGGGCCTCCTCGGCGGCAGAGCGAACGTTCTCCCCCACCTTGGCCGGCGCCGAGAACCTCACACGCGAGCCCTCGTTGCCGTCACCGTCAAGCACATCGACGATCTCGTACTTCACAACGGCATCGGCACCTTCGGGTACCGGCGCGCCCGTCATGATGCGGACCGTCTCGCCCGCGCCGATTGCGCCCTCAAACACATGGCCCGCGGCCTCGTGTCCGATAACGTCGAGCGTCACCGGCGCCTCGCCAGATGCCTGCGCCAAGTCCGCCGAGCGCACGGCATATCCGTCCATAGCGCTGTTGGCAAACGGCGAGATGTCGATATCGGCCACCGCGTCCTCGGCCAAGGGAAGACCGGCGGCCTGCCACACGGGAATCTCGATGAGATCCGTCGGAGCAACGTGCGACAGGACAATCGACTGCGCGTCCTCCAGTGGAATGAGTTTCTCTGCCATATGCACCTCTTAATGCCACGGCGCACAACAGGGGCGCCGATTCTTTATGCTTTTCTCAGTATAATCCCCCGATGCACGGCCGCGACTCGGTCTGTACCCGCAAATACACCTGTCGGTTGCAGGCCGCGAAACAGAATGGAAACCAACCCACCGGCTCGTCGCGTTTACCGCGTTTTATAATGCTTGCGTTGCAACCTAAAAGAGGAACGTATGGCTCATAACGACAAAACCGAAAGCGCAAACGAAACGCAGGATCATTCCCAGCCGCTCGACGACGGCGGCTTTTTCTCCCTGAACGACGTCATCATGGCAGGCAGACATCAGCTCACTCGCTCCGAGCATCTCTTAGCTGCCGACACGCGCCGCAACGTCCGCAACCTACTCGTGAGCGCCAAGTTGCTCGTGCTCGTCGTCACCGTATCGCTCGCCATGGGCGTTGTCGCTTGGGCGTTTTTGGCCTCGTTGAATATCGCCACCGACTATCGCGAGCACCATGCGTGGATTTACGCACTGCTTCCCGTTGTGGGCGTTGCCACCGCATGGGTGTACAAAAACCACGGTCTTGCCGCCAAACGCGGTAACAACCTGGTCATCGACTCCGCTCTGGGCACACGCCTCATCCATATGCGCATGGCCGTCCTCACGTTTGTGTGCTCCACGCTCACACACCTAACGGGCGGATCGGCCGGTCGCGAGGGGGCCGCAGTGCAGATCGGCGGCACCATCGCCAGCAACATCTCGAGCCTCGCCCACCTCAAAAAGCATGACCACCACGACCTCATGCTCGCCGGCATCTCGTCGGCCTTTGGCGCCGTATTCGGTTCGCCCCTTGCCGGAGCTTTCTTTGGCATGGAGATGTGCTTTATCGGCAAGATTGACTACACCGCGGGCATTTACTGCCTGGTCGCCTCGTTTACCGGCTACTTTACATCACTCGCCCTGGGTACCGAGTACGAAGCGAATGTCATCGTCAGCGTTCCCGCCATGACGCCCAAAACGGTCGTCATCGTTGTTATCAGCGCCATCATCTTCGGTCTGACGGCACGCCTCTTTGCGTGGTCGGTTCGAACCGTCAAGAGCCTGTACGGTCGCTTTATCACCAATTACCTCGTTCGCGCACTTATAGGCGCACTCGTGGTTTTGGCCGCGTATGCCCTCCTCGACGCCTGGGACTACGCCGGCCTTTCCACATGGCTTTCCGGCGCCGGATTTGCCGGCAACACCACCCTGGCGGACGCAACCATCAAGTTGGTCGTCACAGCGCTTACCCTGGGCGCGGGCTTCCAAGGCGGCGAGGTCACGCCCCTGTTTGGCATCGGTGCGGCGCTCGGCGGCTGGATCGGTTGCCTCGTCGGAATCGACCCCAGCTTTCTGGCGGCGCTGGGCATGCTCGGCGTGTTCTGTGCCGGCCTCAACGTGCCCATCACCACCTGCATGATGGCCATCGACCTGTTCCACGGCACGGCCGCCGGGTTCTTTGTCATCGTGGCCTTTATCAGCTACCTAACCGCCGGACACCGCGGCGTGTACCCCGCCCAGCGCATTATCTCGCCCAAGCGCCGTTCGCTTATTGTAGATGAGGGCGGTACGGTAGCGGATGCTATCGAGCGCCACAACGACCTGATAGAGTAGACGTAAGTATTCGACGTGCAGCCACAATCGGGGGCAATTCGACCTGAGCGCGACCGCACCGTCACGTCATACGCCGGGAGTCGCCCCATGCACGCAACTGATTTTGGCCTCACGCTCATCATCGCCAACCCAGCCGCCCAGTCGGGTGCGGCGCGCGAAGTTGCCGAGCGCCTGCAACGCTTTATGGACATGACTGCACGCGCATCCCAGTTTGACCTGGTGCTAACCGAGCGCATGGGACACGCCAAGGAGCTTGCCGCACAGGCTCAGGGCTATCGCACCGTTATCGCCCTTGGCGGCGACGGCGTGATTCACGAGGTCGTCAACGGGCTTATGACGCAAGAGGAGGACACCCGCCCCGCTCTTGCCATCCTACCCGTGGGCTCTGGCAACGATTTTGCCCAAACGCTCGGCATCGACGATTTCTCCGGTAAGAATTTTGGCGCGCTGCTCACCTGCGAGCTGCAGCGTCAGGACATCGGGCGCATTCGCTCGTGGAGCCCTGCGAGTGGCAGCGGCGAGGCTTCCGTTGAGTACTACGACCAGACGCTCTCGGTCGGCATCGATGCCGCCATCGGCCTGGGCACCACCGAGCTGCGCAAAAAGACGGGCCTCGCCGGCACTCCGCTCTACACCCTATCGGGACTTGAGCAGTTTGGCCTGCGCTATCGCAACTACCCCATGACCATCAGCTTTGATGGCGCGCCCGCCGAGCGCGTGCGGGCGATTATCATGGCCATCCAGCTGGGACCCACCTATGGCTCGGGCTATCGCATCTGTCCCGACGCCGACCCGTGCGACGGCATACTCGACGTCTGCTACGCCTGCGGCCCCGTTCCGCGCGCGGTCGCGCTTCCCATGTTCCTTTCGGCCAAAGATGGCCACCATACCAAGCTGCCACCGGTTCGCATGCGCCGCTGTCGCCATGCCGAGCTTGCCTTTGAGGAGCCCGACTACCCCATCCAGGCCGACGGCGAGCCCATTGTCGCCTCGCGCATCGAGGTCGACATCCTCGCCGGCGCCCTCCATGTCTGGCACCCCACCCGCTAGCCCCACCTAAGTTGCGGTGAAATAGGGACTGTTTATGCAGCTAAAACCGCAAAACAGTCCCTATTTCACCGCAACTTATTGAGAAGATCATTCCTCCCCGCCCAGCTTGCGACGGTTGGCCTTTTTAATGGCGTTGAAGTGTTTGTCATTGAGTCTGCGCTGGCGAGAGCGCTGAGGCACCTTAGTCTTTACGCGTCGGCGCGGTGGACGCCCGCGACGCTCAAGCTCAGCGCGCAGCTTACGCAGACAGCAGCTACGGTTCTGGAACTGACTGCGGCTCTCGCGCGCCGTCACGGTAATCCCCGAAGGGATATGTTTCATGCGTACCGCCGAGTCCGTCGTGTTCACGCCCTGTCCGCCCGGACCCGTCGCGCGAAACACCTGCACCTCGCAATCGCGCGCCAACTCCTCGGCCGACATCTCGGCATAGCGTGCATACTCGCGCCATCCCATCTTGTTCTCGTCCATATCAACACCTCCCCTCATACAAAAAATGTGACAAAGGGACAGTCCCTTTGTCACATCGCATACCAATCGCTTGTGTTGCGCGCTTAGGCGAAGGTGATCTCGCCGTTCTCGCAGTCCATATCGGCGATACGTGCCAGGCTCTCAACGCGGAAGCCGCGCTTACGGAGCTTATCGCCGCCGCCCTGGAAGCCCTTCTCAACGGCGATGCCAATGCCGGCAACTTCGGTGCCCGCAGCCTCGCAGATCTTAATAAGGCCCTCAAGCGCGCAGCCGTTGGCCAGGAAGTCGTCGATGATCAGGACCTTGTCGCCCTCGGACAGGAAGCGCTTACCCACAATGACCGGGTACTCCTTCTGCTTGGTAAAGGAGTAGATGGTCGTGGCATACTGCTCGCCGTCGAGGTTGATGGACTGCGCCTTCTTGGCAAAGACCACCGGCACGCCGCCAAAATGCTGAGCCGCGATGCAAGCCATGCCAATGCCCGAAGCCTCAATCGTCAGGATCTTGTTGATCTCGACACCCTCGAACAGACGGGCCCACTCGGCGCCCATGTGGTCGAACAGCTCAACGTCGCATTGGTGGTTGAGGAAGGCATCAACCTTAAGGACGTTACCGGCCTTTACGATGCCGTCATGGCGAATACGATCCTCAAGCTCCTGCATGGCGCAACCCCTTCTCGCGGCAACGATACCGCGCGATTAATAAACGTTGTTCGATAGTCTACCACGGACCGACCCCCGCCCGTCCCACAAGCCGCATCGCACCACAAACCGGTCTTTTTGGGACGGCGCGAATCGTGGCAGACAGCCTCCCAACACGCTAATGGCGGGCGCGCATCTTCACCAAACGCACCATGGCAAGCGCAAAGCCCACAGCGGCCACAGCCATCAACACATAGAACACCGAACGGAAACCAAACAGGAACACATCCGGACGTCCTGCAACAAAACTGGTCACGGCCTCGCCCATCGCCACGCTCATCTGTCCATACAGGATATTCGACGCCACCGTAATGCCGAGTGCCATACCCGCATAACGCGCCAGGCTACCCAGACTACCCGCAAAGCCGAGTGCTTCGCGCGGAGCCGAGCCCATGTACAACGAGTTGTTAGGACTCTGGAAAACCGACGTACCGCACGACATAAACGCAACGCAGCACACGATCACAGGGATAGAAGAGTGCTCGTCGAGCGTGCTTACCGCAAAGAGACCGCACACGTACACGCCCAGGCCGACCGCCGTGGGGCCCTCGCAGCCAACACGGTCCGAAACCGTACCCGAAAGCGGTCCGATAAAGGCATTCACCATCGGCAGCGCCAAAAAGAGCAATCCGGAAATGTCGGAACCAAAGCCGTGGGCGTCCTGAAAATAGAACGGCAGGATAAACTCGGATGCGCCAATACCAACGAACACGATGAGCATGCAGGCAAGGTTGATGGTGAAGGCCGAATTTGCAAAGCAGCGACGAGCAGCCTCGATCAGGGACATGGGGCGTTCGCCGGCCTCTGGCTTAACGTGCGGCAGCGTGTAGAGCCCCACGATAAACGAGATGACGCCAATGGGCAGGTTGATGAGGAAGATGCTCTCCCAAGGAAAGCTTGCCACCAGCATGCCGCCGAGCACGGGGCCACACATCATGCCGAGGGCCACGAAGGTCGCAAGAATACCCATGGCACGGCCTCGTTCGCGCGCCGGAAACGACTCGGTGATGATACCCATGTTGTTAGCCATGGCCGCCGCGCAACCTATGCCCTGAACAATGCGTGCCAGGATAAGAACCTCGAGCGAGGCCGAAAGGCCGCACAGCAGCGAACCGACCGAAAAGACGATGACGCCCAACTGGAACACATTCACCTTGCCGCGCACGTCGCCCAGACGGCCAAACGGCAACATAGCCACGCAAGTCGCAAGCAGATACACCGAGCTTACCAGCTGAATGCGATCGAGGCCCACGCCCAGCTCCTTTTGCATCACGGGCAGCGCCACGGTCACGACGGTCGAATCCAGACACACCATAAACGTCATGATGAGCACGGTAAACAGAATCGCCCACTTGTTCTTTCCATGGGTGTCGCCCTCTAGAGCAATGTGCTCGCGGCGCAGCTGCTCTGCAGTTTTCTCCATATCCATCCTTTCGAGTGGCCTAACGCAAAAAAACGGGGCCCCGATCGCCTGCAAACAGCCGCGATTGGGGTCCCGCCTACGGAATCGGAACGAAAGGTCACCGAAGCTTTCTGCCAGCATCGGCGCCTTATGCGAACGCTAGTCTAGCACTGCTCAAGCGCCTGCTCAAGGTCGGCAATCAGATCAGCCGTGTCCTCGAGGCCGCACGACAGGCGCACCATGTCGGCGGAGATGCCACAGGCAATGAGCTCCTCATCGTTCATCTGGCGGTGCGTGGCATTAGCGGGATGCAGGCAGCAAGTGCGGGCGTCGGCCACATGCGTGGCGATCTGGGCGAGCTTAAGGCTCTTCATGAAGGTCTCGGCAGCCGCGCGACCACCGTTAAAACCAAAGCTCACGACGCCGCAGGTACCGTTGGGCATGTACTTCTGAGCCAGGTCATAGTACTTGTCGCCCTCCAGGCCCGGATAGCTCACGAAGCGCACCTTGGGATGGCTCTGCAGGAACTTGGCAACGGCCAGGCCGTTCTCGCAATGACGCGGCATGCGCACATGCAGGCTCTCGAGCGAGCTGTTCAAGAAAAACGCCGCCTGCGGGTTCTGCATGGGGCCAAGATCGCGCATGAGCTGCGCGGTGGCCTTGGTAATGAAGGCACCCTCACGACCGAACTTCTCGGCATAGGTCACGCCGTGATAGCTCTCGTCGGGCGTGGTGAGACCCGGGAACTTGTCCGCATGGGCCATCCAGTCAAACTGGCCATGGTCAACGATCACGCCGCCCAGGTAGGCAGCATGTCCATCCATGTACTTGGTGGTGGAGTGCGTAACGATATCGGCGCCCCACTCAAAGGGACGGCACATCACGGGAGTCGGGAAGGTGTTGTCGACCATCAGCGGCACGCCGTGGTCATGTGCGGCCTTGGCAAAGCGCTCAATATCGAGCACGGCAAGGGCGGGGTTTGCGATCGTCTCGCCAAAGACGAGCTTGGTGTTGGGCTGAAAGGCAGCCTCCAGCTCCTCATCGGTGCAGTCGGGGGCGACGAACGTGCAGGTCACGCCCATGCGGCCCATGGTGTGGGCGAGCAGGTTATACGTACCGCCGTAAATGGCAGAGCTTGCGACCACGTGATCGCCGGCACCGGCAACGTTAAAGATCGCGAGGAAGTTCGCAGCCATGCCCGAACTCGTGAGCATCGCTGCGGTGCCGCCCTCCATCTCGCAGATCTTGGCGGCAACCAAATCGCACGTGGGGTTCTGCAGACGGCTGTAGAAGTAGCCAGACTCCTCCAGGTCAAACAGCTTGCCCATGTGCTCCGACGTGTCGTACTTCCACGTGGTGGACTGGTAGATGGGCACCTGGCGCGGCTCGGCATCTCCCGGGTGATAGCCGCCCTGAACACATGTAGTACCGATGGTCTGCTCGCTCATATCTAGCTCCCTTGCCTGGGTTTTAGTTTTATTCGGTTCACGATACCGCTACCCCGCACCCCTCTCAACCCATCCCCAAGGTAGGTTATGGGACAAATTGATCAGGGGTATTTATCTCAAGCCTTGGGCATTTGCTCGATTGATAAAAACGAGGCATACATGAAGCTCTCGATGATTACATGCCCCGTCACGGGTACCATAGGCGGGTACACCGTGACCAAGGAGACAACGATGAAGCAAATCGATACGGCCCAGCTCGATATCACCGCCTGTCAGGCTCAGGCTGCCGAATACCACGCACGTGGCTTTAACTGCGCCCAGGCCGTCGCCTGCACGCTCGCGCCCGCCGTCGGGCTCGACCCCCAGGTCGCCTTTACCCTCACCGAGGGCTTTGGCGCCGGCATGGGCGGCATGACCGAGACCTGCGGCGCCATCTCGGGCGCCGTGGCCATCATGGGCTTTGTAATGAGCGACGGCATGGAAAACCCCAAGACCAAGGGCCAGACCTACAAGCTGTCGCGCGAAATCGCCAAGCGCTTTGGCGAGAAGAACACGACGACCGTCTGCGGCACGCTCAAGGGCATCGGATCGGACAAGGGTCCGCTCCGCAGCTGCCCCGGTTGCATCGACGATGCCGTCGAGATTGCCTGCGATGTGCTAAAGCAGCTCGCCGAGTAAACGGCAGCAACAGAAAAACGACGGCCGGCGCGCTTGGAATCCATCCAAAAGCACGCCGGCCGTCGCCGTTAGAACTCGGCAAATTCGGGAGCGCCGACCTCAATCTCCTCGCGCCCCGCCATAAGCTCGCGCATCTTAGCGCAAAACGGCTCCTGCCCCCCTGCCTTAAACGCCAAATGAAGTGTCACGGCATCCGCGTAATCGGTATCCGAAACCTTGGCACCCGAATCCTGCGCCAAGCGAAGCACCTGCTCGTACTGCGGATAGGCCACATGCACGTCAACCGGCACGACGCTTGTCATCTCAACGATCTGCCCGGCCTCCTGAGCCGCGGCCACCGCCGCCTGCGTCGCCGCGGTATAGGCGCGTACCAAGCCACCAGGCCCCAACAGCGTGCCACCAAAATAGCGCGTCACTACGCAGCAAACATTTTTGAGCCCCGCGCCGCGCAACACCTCGAGCGTCGGCATGCCGCTCGTGCGGCTCGGCTCACCGTCATCGCTCTGGCGCTCGCGTCCATCGACCAAAATCCACGCGGGAACATTGTGTCGAGCGTCGTAATGACGCTTGCGAACCATCTCGATAAAGGCATTCGCCTCATCCTCGGACTCAATATGGACCAGCTGGGCAATAAACCGGCTCTTGCGATCCACAAACTCGCCCGAAGCCTCAATATTCGATTGCAGAGTAAAATAGCTGTCCAACAAAGCCCCTCAACAACAAGCAAAGCAACAAACAGCCTCAATAATACGGCAAACAACATATCGATTGTCAGGGTAACAAAAATGCCAAGTGGGCCGATAAGCCGGGTTCTGTCGTGAACGGTCATTTATCTTGTCTGCACGTTACCGTGCAGCTCCACGCACGCTACCCGAACGCGGACCGGGCCGGCCCATAGCGTTCCTATTCGCGCTTGCTCCGGATGGGGCTTGCCAAGCCGCCGTGTTGCCACGACGCTGGTGGTCTCTTGCACCACCGTTTCAGCTTTTCCCTTTACGCCTTGCGGCGCAGGTGGGAGTCTTCTTTTCTGCGGCGCTTTCCGTCGGATCACTCCGCCCGGCCGTTAGCCGGCATCCCGCCCTCTGGAGCCCGGACTTTCCTCACGCGTACTGCAAGCAGCACATCGCGCGACCGTCTGGCCCACTCAGCAGTGCAAGAGTGTAACACACCGCTGCCTCAGGCAATGGCACAACGCAAACGCTCGACACGATAAACCAAGAACCGCCATGCGCTACAATGGTCCTGTCGATGGGCAACGTCGTCAGTCGAGACGCGACCGCGCTCCGCACCCCTCCGTCTACTCGGTGCGTTCCCGCCTCCTCCCCGAGGCGGGATGTCGGCATTTTTCATGCACCGACAACCCAATAGCAAACAGACAACCCGGGCAGCATTGCGCACGGGTAGCATCGCGCGCCTCAGCAGCAAATGCAAAAAGGGACCCGTCCATTGCGGACGGATCCCTTAAAACAGGTGATCGTCAAACCGATTTACTCGGCGTCGGTCTCCTCGTCCTTCTTCTCGGAAGGAAGCGGGGTAACCTCGATCTCGACGCCCAGAGTCTCAGCAGCAGACTTCATGGACAGGGAGATGCGACGACGGTCGAGGTCGATCTCCATGACCTTGACCTGAACCTTGTCGCCCACGTGGGTGACCTGAGAAGGCTGGTCGACGTGCTTGTTGGCCATCTCGGAGATGTGCACCAGGCCCTCGATGCCCTCGCCCAGGTCGACGAAAGCGCCGAACGGGACAAGCTTGGTCACAGTGCCCTCGACGATAGCGCCGACGGGGTACTTCTTGACCAGTGCGCGCCACGGATCCTCGGTGGTCTGCTTGAGACCCAGGGAGATGCGCTCGCGGTTGAGATCGACGTCGAGAACCTCGACCTCGACCTCCTGGCCGACCTTGACAACCTCGGAAGGATGGTTGACGTGGTTCCAGGAGAGCTCGGAGATGTGGATGAGGCCGTCGATACCGCCGAGGTCGACGAAGGCGCCGAAGTCGACGATGGAGGAAACGGTGCCCTGGAGACGCATGCCAGACTTGAGCTTGGACAGGATCTCGGAGCGCTCGGCCTTACGGGACTCCTCGAGCACGACGCGACGGGAGAGGACGACGTTGTTGCGGTTGCGGTCCATCTCGATAACGCGGGCCTCGATGCGGGTGCCCATGTAGGAAGTGAGGTCCTTGACGCGACGGAGGTCGACGAGGGAAGCAGGCAGGAAGCCACGCAGGCCGATGTCGAGAATCAGGCCGCCCTTGACAACCTCGATAACCTCGCCTTCGACGTTCTCGCCGGAGTTGAACTTCTCCTCGATGCGGTTCCAAGCACGCTCGTACTCGGCGCGCTTCTTGGACAGGACCAGACGACCGTCCTTGTCCTCCTTCTGGAGAACCAGAGCCTCGATGGGATCACCGAGTGCAACGATGTCTGCAGGGTTAGCGTCCTTGCGGATGGACAGCTCGCGGACCGGGATAACGCCCTCGGACTTGAATCCGATGTCAACGAGCACCTCGTCATGCTCGATCTTAACGACAGTGCCGTTAACGAGATCGCCCTCATCAAAGTCGGTAATCGTACCGTCGATGAGGTTGTTCATCTCCTCCTCGTTGACATCGTCAAGAGAGAAAATGGACGAGTTCTGAATCTCACTCAAAGGTGGACCCCTTTCGAACTACGGGGCCCCGATTGCTAGGACCTACAGAAGGGTGCGACAAGCACACAACGTTTAGGAACACTCGGGAGCCGACAGATACTAATGTGACGCTTATGCAATCACGTTCGTATAGGTTACGGGGAAATGGGTTCGATTTCAAGCGTGAACTGCGTTTTTTTACTCGTGTGGAGACTTTTTCGTAATCTTATGGACAGCTGTCTCCACAACTTGACGATAACCAGCTAGGCATTCGGCTTTGGGGTAAAGTATCCGAAGCCAACGATTCTAGATCGATTTTTCGAGAAAGGTGCCCGCGTGCTCAAAGCAGTCGTTTTCGATATGGACGAGACGCTTCTTAACATCAACCTCAACGCGTTCATCCTTCGCTATTTTAAGGATGTCTCTTCGATGCTCGCGGATATCGGGCGCCGCAGCCGCGGTGGCACGATGGCACGCCTCGGCACCATCCTGGTCGACCTCAACGCCAATCGCCGCAGCGGCACGGATAACCGCACCAATCTTGAGTTTTACCGCACCGAGGTCGAGCGCCGATGCGGGATCCGCCTCTCCGATCCCCTCATCTACGAGGCGTTTACCTACTATGACCGCGAAGTTCTTCCGTACAAGAACGACGATGTCATTAACGCCCACGCCATGCCGGGCGCACACGCCGCGCTCCAGGCCGTACAGGACGCTGGACTGCGTTGCGCGCTCTTTACCAACCCCAGCTTTCCCCAGGGGGCCATCGAGTGCCGCATGGGCTGGGGCGACCTGGCCGACGCCCCCTTTGAACTCGTGACGCACATGGGAAACACCACCCGCTGCAAGCCCGATGCTACCTACTATCTAGAGCAGCTTCAGGTGATGGGGCTCGAGCCACACGAGGTCCTTATGGTGGGCAACGATCCCAAACGCGACTTCCCGTCCCCCGATTGCGGCATCCAAACCGCCTTTGTGGGCCAAGGCAAGCCCAGCCGAGCCACCTGGCGCGGAACCATGGAAGACTTCGCCCGCGAGTTCAACGCCGTAGTAGAAGCCTTCTACGAGCACCAAATAGCCGACGAACTGTCGTAGGACCCCTCGCTCCAAACCAAATATCGCCGCAGGTTGAGCACAAGTCAGCGAAAATGCCCCTAAGCGAGCAATGTGCCTTGAAAGAGGAGGGCATAGGCCTTCTGGCCATGCCCGACGATTGAAAGGCAGATTGCCGCTTAGGGGCGTTTGCAGCGTCGACTGGTTACGCGGTTTGGTAAAACCGCGTAACTAGCACACCTGGGTTTTGCCGATCATGATGTTGAGGATCTCGATGTCGGTGTCCTTCATGCCCACGCGGCCTACGTAGCCCATGCTGGCGATCGTCTGCTCAACGGTATCTTGGATCAGGCCCTCGCCGGCGCGGAAGCCGCGACCCTGCATGGCCATATCATGGCCCAGAATCGCCGCATCGACGGCAGCCGAGATCTTGGCGGCACAGCTCGCCTTGGCGCCGTCGCACACGATGCCGCCCACGTTACCGAGCGTATTCGAGACCGTCGCGCCAATCTGCTCGCGCGTGCCACCGCACAGCCAGGTAATCGCGGCGCCGGCGCCGCACGCGGCGCAAATAGCACCGCAAAACGCTGAGAGCGCACCAATATAGCTCTTGATATGCACGGCGATAAGATCGGACAGCATCACGGCGCGCACCAGGCGCTCGTGGTCGCAGCGCAGGTACTCGGCATACTCCATGACGGGCAATGCGCAAGTAATGCCCTGATTGCCCGAGCCGCACACAATGGCGACCGGCAGCGCGCAGCCGTTCATGCGGGCGTCGGACCCGGCGGCCGCACGGGCACGGGCACGGCAGGCGACGTCATCGGCACGAGCACCTAGCAGCGTACGACCCACCTCGGCGCCCCAAGCGTGTGCAAGGCCCTCGGCACTGATCGCGCCATTCAGCTCAATCTGACGTTCAACGGCTGCGCGGGCGTCCTCAATGTCGCCGTCCTCGATAAAGTCGATGATGGACTCAATCGACATGGGCGTGTCGGCGTTATCTGCCGCCCGCTCGGCCACGACGCGCTCGGCGCAGGCGGCGCACTCCCCCGCCGACTTGCCGCATACCGGAATACCGTCGAGGGTATGGCACGTGACATTGGTGTGGTGATCGGTAATCTCGACGACCGCGGTATGGCCCCCGGCCGTGGCAGTCACCTTGATGTAGAGGTTGGGCACACCCTCGACAAGCGACACATCGCAGTAGCCGGCGTCGGCGAGGAGCTCGGCCACGCGAGCACGGTCCTCATCGTCAACGCTCTCGAGCACCTCGAGCGCGCTCTTGGCGTCGCCGCCCACGGCACCCAGCACGGCCGCGGCCTCAATACCGTGCATACCACCCGAGTTGGGCACGGTCACGCTCTTGACGTTCTTGATGATGTTGCCCGAGCAGGCAACATCCATATGATCGGGTTCGCAACCGAGCGTCTGACTCGCCAACGCAGCTGCATAGGCAACGGCAATGGGCTCGGTGCAGCCGAGTGCACAGACAAGCTCGCGGTTCAAAACGTCGCAAAAAGCGGCATCACGGATGGAATCAGTAGGCATAGGTATCTCCTGTATATATATCGAACTGGACTCTCGATAATAGTTAACTCTATTTATTTGATAACAATGCATCAAAAACCGCAACCATGGTTCCGGCGGACGGCATTCAAGCACAAACTGACAGCATTCATTCATGAGAAGCCGGTCTTGTAGCCTGCTAAAGCGTTTGACCAAAAAACGCCCGAGCGTTTACGCAAAAGTCGCGCTATCATGCAGTCGAACGCGGTAAACACCTTTAGCATTTGCGCCGCACAGACCAGAGAGGAACCATCCATGAAGATCGGTATCGGTAACGACCACGCCGCCGTCGAGCTCAAGAACATCATCTCCGAGCACCTGAAGGAGCGCGGCTGCGAGGTCGTGAACTTTGGCACCGACACCTCCGAGAGCTTTGACTACCCCATCGCCGGCTACAAGGTGGGTAAGGCCGTTGCCAACGGCGACGTCGACCTGGGCATCCTGATCTGCGGCACCGGCGTCGGTATCAGCCTGGCTGCCAACAAGGTAGAGGGCGTGCGCGCCGTCGTGTGCTCCGAGCCCTTCAGCGCCAAGCTCTCCCGCATGCACAACAACACCAACGTGCTCGCCTTTGGCGCCCGCGTCGTGGGCTCCGAGCTCGCCAAGATGATTGTCGACGAGTGGCTCGACGCCGAGTTTGAGGGCGGTCGTCACGAGCGTCGCGTTAACCTCCTCAACGAGATCGACCACACGCGCGGCCTCAAGGTCGTCGACGAGGCCTAAACTACTCAGTGCCACAAGCTAACAGCAGGGGCCCGCTCGGAATTCATGTCCGAGCGGGCCCCTTCATAGATTCTGGAATAAAAGGGCGCCGCGGATGGAGTTCCGCGGCGCCCAAGCCACACGCTAACAGCTTTAAGGAGTCAAAGCTGGTTTAGCCAAAGAAGCGCTTGATCTCGATCTCGGCGTTCTCCAGGCAGTCGGAGCCGTGAATCACGTTGGCGTTGACATCGACAGCGAAATCGCCGCGAATGGTGCCGGGGGCAGCGTCAAGCGGGTTGGTAGCGCCCATGAGGGTGCGCATCTTGGAGACAGCGGAGAGACCGGAAACGACCATCTTGACGACCGGACCGCTCGTCATAAAGTCACAGAGACCGCCAAAGAAGGGCTTGTCGGCCAGATGGGCGTAGTGCTCCTCGACGGTAGCGCGCTCGAGCGTGGTCATCTCCATGCGCTCGATGACAAGGCCGCTACGCTCAATGCGAGCGACGATCTCGCCGATCTTGCGGTCGCGCACGGCGTCGGGCTTAATCATGATGAAGGTCTTCTCGATAGCCATAAGGTAGCCTTTCAAGTAGGTTCGCGCGTGCCCAAGTCCCATTCCGGCACCCGCCTGGACTGCATCGTAACAGAGTTTTAGCTGCTGTTAAACAAAAAGCTGTTTATTGAAACGTTGCAATTTATTGAAGCGTTCCATATGTGTCACTTCTGTTTCGAAGGCCGATTAGAGTACCATCCGACTGTCCACCAACCGCACCGAGCAGAGCAGACGGTCGATTGCCGCCCGCGAACGTATCCCCTTCACAACCTGCCCAAAGGTCCTACAGAAGTTCTCGACAAGCCCCTCCCCCATAGCAACAAAATACGGACGCCCACATCAGCAGGCCCCGTAAAGCGAAAACGATTTATCAATACATGGCCAAAACGGCTTCAGCCAAACCTCTACTTTGCCCCATGACCCATCTCGACGACCTTGGTCAGCGATCCAAACACGCCTTCGTCGGCCACGAGCTGTGCCTCGGCGCGCTCAAGCTGCACGGCAACGGCGGCAGGAGCGGTACCGCCCTCGGTCGTGCGCGCGGCGACAATCGAGGGGATGTCGAGCGCCTCGGTAATATCGCGCTCAAAGAGCGGGCTTGCCTCCTGGAACACCTCAAACGGCAGGTCTTCAAGATTGCAGCCGCGCTTCTCGCACATCAGGACCAGATGGCCCACCACGGCATGTGCCTCGCGGAACGGCAGACCACATTTAGCCAGGTAATCGGCAACATCGGTGGCGGCAAGGTGACCCACGCCGCACTCGCGCGCCATGGCATCCTCGTTGACGGCCCAAGTCGAAATCATACCGGCCATAACCGACAGGCACTGCATGAGCGTATGGGCGGTATCGAGCGCGCCCTCCTTGTCCTCCTGCAAATCCTTGTTATAAGCAAGCGGCAAGCCCTTCATGGTTACCAGCAGCTGCACCAGGTTGCCGTACACGCGACCGCTCTTGCCGCGAATAAGCTCGGCAAAGTCGGGATTCTTCTTCTGCGGCATGATAGACGAGCCGGTGGAGTAGGAGTCTGAAAGCGTGATAAAGCCAAATTCGGAGCTCGACCACAGCACGATCTCCTCGGAAAGACGCGACAGGTGCATCGCCATGACGGATCCGGCGTAATGCAGATCGAGCAGGAAATCACGGTCGGAAACCGCATCGAGCGAGTTGGGAATCACGCCCGCAAAGCCAAGTTCGGCAGCCGTCATCTGGCGATCGAGCGGATAGCTCGTACCGGCAAGCGCGGCAGCACCCAGCGGGCAGTTGTCGGCGGCATCAAAGGCGGCCTTCAGGCGCGTAAAGTCGCGCGCGAACATCCAGGAATACGCCAGCAGATGATGCGAGAGCAGCACGGGCTGAGCGTGCTGCATATGCGTGTAGCCCGGCAGAATCACCTTGTCGTACTTCTTAGCCGCATCCACCAGCACATGGCGCAGCTCTAGATTGGCCTCCATGAGCTCCTTGGCCAGCGCCTTGACGCCCAGTCGCGTATCGGTCGCCACCTGGTCGTTGCGCGAACGCCCAGTATGCAAGCGCTTGCCAGCCTCGCCGATGCGACGCGTCAGCTCGCTCTCGATGGACATATGAATGTCTTCGTCGTTGATGTCGAAGGTAAAGTTGCCGGCATCGATATCCTGTTCGATTCCGGTCAGGCCCTCGGCAATCGCGCGCTCGTCCTCGGCACTGATGATGCCCTGGGCCGCCAGCATTTTGGCATGCGCCTTAGAGCCGGCGATATCCTGCTTATAGAGATGTTTGTCGACCGGCAGCGACGCGCCAAACTCCTGCGTGACCTCGGCCACGCCTGCCTCAAAACGACCGCCCCAAAGAGCCATGGAACCGTCCCCTTTCTCCAAATTCCAAAACAAGCGCCCAAAGCAATGCGCCATATCGCTAAAGCGATTTTTCAACCGCTAGTTTTGCACATTCCCCACCGTGTGCGGAGCCATGTAGCTAATTTGCAAAGAAGTGACGCGCCATACACTTGGCGCCCAACGTCTCCCTCCGGATGTTGCCCTGCGAACCATCGATCCAGGCCTTCAGGCTCATAGGGACGTCCTCGACCCTTGCAGCATCGAACTCGGGCGCGAGGGCAAGTAAAGCATGCGCGATAGCATTGAACATAATGGATACTCCTCATATATATAGGCGCAGAGCCGCCAAATTGATAGAAGGAGCCCCGCCGGACAACCCCGGCGGGGCTCGGACTCAGCCACAGTCGCGGCATCATATATGCGGGCGGAACGTAGGGGCCACCGATGTTAAGAAGTGTCAGCAAGCATAACGAAAGGTAGGGACCCCGTGCGTCCGTTATGTATCACGCGGATGGGCCGCGCGGATACCAAGGGAAGGAGGCGCTAGGCCTGGGCGGCAGCAGAGCTGGGGCCCTGGACCTTTGCCCACGTCTTGAGCGACAGCGTATCGATCTCGATAAAGCCGGCGCTGGCCTTCTCGTCAAACGTGGTGTCGCGGTCGTAGGTGGCCAGACCGTAGTCGTAGAGGCTAAAGGGGCTCTTGCGGCCGACGACATGGCAGTTGCCCTTAAAGAACTTCAGACGGACAGTGCCGGTCACGAACTTCTGGGTGTCAGCCATAAAGGCATCGAGCGCGTTTTTGAGCGGGCTGTACCACTGGCCGTTGTACACGGCGGTGGCCCAATCCTGCTCGAGCTTAATCTTGGTCTTGAGCAAGTCGCCCTCGACGCAGATGTCCTCGAGCGCCTTGTGGGCGGTGATGAGCGTCAGGGCGCCGGGAACCTCGTAGCACTCGCGGCTCTTAAGGCCCACCAGGCGATCCTCGACCAGATCGAGGCGGCCAAAGCCATTGTCGCCGGAGATCTTGTTGAGGGCGATGACGATCTCGGAGAGCTTCATCTTCTTGCCGTCGACGGCGACGGGCTTGCCGGCCTCAAACTCAATCTCGGTGTAGGTCGGGGTGTCCGGCGTGTCCTCGGGGTTCTTGGTCATAACCCAAGCGTCGTCGAGCGGCTCGTTCCAGGGATCCTCCAGGTGACCGCACTCAATGGCACGACCCCACAGGTTGTCGTCGATGGAGTAGGGGTTGTCGTTGGCACCCTCGGGAACCGGCACGTTGTGGGCGTGGGCATAGGCGACCTCGTCGGGACGGCACTTCAGGTCCCACTCGCGAACCGGGGCGATAACCTTGAGCTCGGGGTCGAGGGCCTTGACGGCGGCCTCAAAACGGACCTGATCGTTACCCTTGCCGGTGCAGCCGTGGGCAACGTAGGTCGCGCCAAACTCGTGGGCGACCTCGACAAGCTTCTTGGCAAGCAGCGGGCGAGACAGGGCGGAGAGCAGCGGATACTTATTCTCGTACATGGAGTTTGCGGCGATGGCCTTAGTCAAGAACTCATCAGAGAACTCGTCGCGCAGGTCGAGCACCTGGCAATCGAGAACGCCCAGGTCGAGTGCCTTCTGCTTCTTGGCATCCAGTCCGGTCTCTTCCTGGCCCACGTTGCCGCAGACACAAACGACATCGAGATTCTTCTCGTCCTGGAGCCACTTGACACATACGGATGTATCAAGACCACCGGAATATGCGAGAACGACTTTTTCCTTGCTCATGGCTGTTTCCTTTCGCCCTTGGTAGCTAGTTAGAACATCGGTCAGTTGCAAGTCATTTCAAGGTCATATACCGTGCAATATCAGGTTAAATAGCAAAAATCAGCACATACATGCCCTAGAAACATGCAGCAATGTCGTGCTAAAACCCAACGACCTCAAAATGACTCTGTTGAGGCAATTCGCCCCATGCGGACAGAGACGATTGTTATCGTCGTCGGGAAATTGCGCGCTGGCGTCGGATGGCATTGTCTGCAGTGGTGATGATCTTTACGAACTGCATCTGCCTCTCCTTTCACGTATCGCCGGGCGCAATTCAAATATCGTAAACGGTACCTTTTACTCGGTAAGCGGTTGTTTTTCCGTCTCCGTTTTCGATGGTCGCTATATTACGCTAAAGTGCCCGCAGCACAAGCGACAAATTCAAATTTCTGAAAAGTTTTTTCATTACTTTGTGAAGCGTGGTGCAAATACGCACCATTCCTGCGAAAATACGCTCGACTACTAGTTGATGGTTATAACGTCTGAAACAATCTCGAAACGAAAGGCGCATTTTTATGCAAACTTACGAATCGGACGCCAACATCGGCAACATTAAGATTCTCGCCGTCGATATGGACAAGACGCTGCTGACCGACGAGCGTGTGCTGCCCCAGGGTCTTGATGAGCGCCTGGACAAGCTCGCCGACGCCGGCATCGTATTCTGCCCCGCCAGCGGACGTCCCGCCCCCAAGCTCGAGGAGATGTTCGAGGGCATCAAAAACCGCCTTGCTTTTTGTCCCGACAACGGAGCGTGCGTGATCTATCGCGGCAGCTATATCTATAAGAGCAATATTGACGTGGAGCTGTATCAGCAGGTCTTGAGCCGTGCCTCGGAGGATCCTCGCGCTGTCCCCGTCCTGTGCTGCTTCGACGAGTTCTACGTGCTTGCCCGCGACCATCAATACCACGACGAGATCAGCGTCTACTACAACACAATCAACTACGTAGACAGCTTTGAGGGCATTGATTTCGAGTCCAACAAGATTTCGGTCTTCTTCCCCGGCTACGACGCCGAGCCCGCTTTCCGCGAGACCTATAGCCCCGAGTTCTCGGACAAACTCTACGTCACCAACGCTGGGCGCGAGTGGATCGACTTTATGAACCTGGGCGTCGACAAGGGCGCCGGCGTCGCTCACCTGTGCGAGCACCTGGGCATCGATATTGCCGATGCTGCCGCCGTGGGCGACACCTACAACGACATCCCCATGCTGGAGCGCGTCGGTCACAGCTTTATCGTGGACAATGCCGAGGAGCACATGAACGCGCACGCCAAGTGGCGCATTCCGAGCAACAACGACGGGGGCGTACTGACGCTCATCGACGCCATCTTGGCGGCTCGTTAACGTAGCTCATCGGACCTGGCCGGGCGAGGCGGGTAAGTTTTTCGCTCGGTCAGGTCCTGGGCTCGTTCGGAAAGCACATTAAGTGCTTTCCGGCTCGTGCGGAATCTACAAAAAACTTACCCGCCTCGCCCGGCCAGGTCCTGCGGTGACTTGCTTGCCGCCTGGATGGCGTCTTGGCGTCTAGATACTTGGCTGATTTTTTTGGAATGAAGGGGGCTCCTTGTTGGCAAGGAGCCCCCTTCTGGTTTTGGTTACTTTGGAATTGTGGATGCTTCCCTATTTAGCGTCGGCCCAGGTTATGCCGGTGCTGGCTTCGGCGATTAGGGGGACGCGGAGGTCTACTACGTGTTCCATGACGTCGCGGACCATGGTGGTTAGGCGCTCGACTTCGTCGACGGGGCACTCAAAGTCCAGTTCGTCGTGTACCTGCAAGATCATGTGGGCGGCAAAGCCTTCTTCTTCCAGGCGACGACTTACGCGGACCATGGCGATCTTGATGATGTCTGCTGCGGTGCCCTGCATGGGATGGTTCATGGCCGTGCGCTCGCCAAAGCCGCGGAGTTGCGGGTTTTTGGCCTTGAGCTCCGGAATATGACGACGGCGGCCGTACATGGTCTCGGCGTAGCCCGTCTGCTTGGCGCGTGCCACCACGTTGTCGAGGAACGTACGCACGCCCGGGTAGGCCTCGTAGTAGCGGTCGATCATGTCGCGCGCCTCGGCCATCGAGATATGCAGCGACTGCGACAGGCCGTAGGCCTGCTGGCCATACACGATGCCAAAGTTCACGGCCTTGGCGCGACTGCGCAGGTCGGGCGTTACCTCGGACACCGGCACACCAAACACGCGCGCCGCCGTCTCGGCATGGAAGTCCTCGCCCTCGTTAAAGGCGCGCACCAAGTGCTCGTCACCCGAGAGATGTGCCAGCAGACGCAGCTCGATCTGCGAGTAGTCCACCGCCAAAAAGACGCTTCCCTCGCCTGCCGAAAACGCCGTCTTGACGGTACGCCCCAGCTCCGAGCGCGTCGGAATGTTTTGCAGATTAGGGTCGCTCGAAGACAGACGCCCCGTCGCGGTGATGGTCTGGTTGTACGTGGTGTGCACACGACCGTCACCGCGGCGCAGCGGGCCCAACGTGTCCAGATAGGTTGACTTGATCTTGGACTTCTCGCGCCAGTCTAAGATCAAACGAACAATCTCGTGGTCACGGGCAAGATCACTCAGTACCTTGGCATTGGTCGAATAGTAACCGCGCTTGGTCTTTTTGAGACCCTTGGTCGGAAGGCCCATCACATCAAAGAGCACATGCGAAAGTTGCATGGGGCTGCCGATGTTAAAGGTCTCGTCACCGGCAAGGTCGCGAATGCTTCGTTCGACCTCGGTGATCTGGGTCGCCAGACCCTCGGACAGACTGTGCAGGCGGTCGGGGTCCACGAGCATGCCTGCGCGCTCCATCTTGGCAAGTACCGGAACGAGCGGCATCTCGATGCCATCGAACACGTTGGCGGCGTTCTCACGGGCCATGCACTCGCGCAACGGCGCCACGAGCGCCAGCGTCAGAGCCGCAGTACGGGCGGCAGGCGCCGGAGCGTCCTCACCAGCACCCTCTGCACCGCGCGCCGCAGGCAACGCCATCTGCAGATAGGTATCGGCCAGATATGCCTCATCGAACTCGGAGCGATCGGAATCCAGCAGATAGGCAGCGACCACGGTATCGAAGATACGCGTGGAATCGGCAGCGAGCGGATCCATGAGCTCGGGCTCAGAAGAATCGATGGGCGAAAGCTCGTGCAGCAGCGCTTTCGTATCCGGGCTCGCCACGCGGCCCTCCATAAACAGGCTCGCAAGCACGCCGGCGATCACACCGTGAGCGAAGTTGAAGCCCTCAACCTCAGCCGCCGCACAGCCGTCGCCCTCCTCGAGCGCGAACAGGCCCTTGGACGTCGCCAACCACAGCGTGCGCGTCAGTCCAAAGAGCGCGCCCTCTTCCTTGTCGTCGTCCACCACGGCGGCGACCCACTCGCCGGCATCAATCGCGTGGGAGACCTCAGCCGCAACGGCACCAAGCGCGTCGGCATCGCCGGCGGCTGCGCGAACCATAGCAGGTATCTCAAACACACTGGAGGCAGCAGCAGCCCCGCCCTCGCCGTTGATCAGCGCCAAGAAACGGTTCTGCATGGCGGTGATACCAAGCGTGCCCAGCGCCGCGGACACTTCATCGGCAGAAAACGCCGGGAAGGACGTCGCCTCAAAGTCGAGCTCGACGGGCGCATCGGTGCGAATTGTCGCAACCTTGCGGCTCAGTAGTGCGTCGTCGATGTGTGCACGCAGGTTCTCGCCCATCTTGCCCTTGACCTCGTCGGCATGCGCGATGACTTCGTCCAGGCTACCGTACTGCGCAATGAGCGCACTCGCCTTTTTGGGGCCGATGCCCGGTACGCCGGGAATGTTGTCCGACGTATCGCCCTTTAGACCGTAAAAATCGGGCACGAGCGCCGGCGTAATGCCGTGATACAGGTCGTCCACGCTCTCGGGCGTCATGATCGCCACGTCGGACAGGCCCTTGCGGGTCGAGACAACGTTGACGTGCTCGGTCACGAGTTGATACATGTCGCGGTCGCCGGTCACCAGTAGCATGTCGCAGCCGGCCTCTTCACCCAGGCGCGCCATGGTTCCCAGGATATCGTCGCCTTCCCAGCCCTCGGACTGCAGAATCGGCACGTTGAGCGCGGTGAGCAGCTCCTTGATCATAGGGAACTGCGCATGCAGATCGGGGTCCATGGGCGGGCGTTGCGCCTTATACTGCGGCAGCATCTCCATGCGCACGCGCGGCTTACCCTTGTCAAACGCCACGACCACACCGTCGGGGTTAAAGGCATCAATCATCTTAAGAAACATGTTCAGAAAGCCAAAGATCGCGTTGGTGGGGCGACCGTCCGGCGCGTTCATGGTCGGCGGCACGGCGTGAAAGGCGCGGTGCATGAGCGAGTTGCCGTCGATAACGGCAAAAGTGCGGCGCTTGTCAGACATATTAAATACCTCGCTTTGGGCTGGGCACGGTTTGCTCACTCCAGTTTACACGCTCCCCGCCCCGCGGCCACCTCACATCAAGCTCCCCCGCCACCGTGAGCCCGCGCGTGATACGATGGCTCACGGTACATCAACCAGCACGATCGATCCGAAAGGAGCCTGCGTCATGGAGCGTCCCTGCGCATGGAAAAAGTACACGCCACAGCAAGTCGAGGAGCTCGAGGAGCTTTGCCGCGGCTATAAGCAGTTTTTGAGCGAGAACAAGACCGAGCGCCTGTGCGTCAAGACCGGCATCAAGATGGCCGAGGAGGCGGGATACGTCGACCTGGAGACCGTGATCGCCGAAGGCCGCGAGCTCAAGGCAGGCGACAAGGTGTACGCCGCCAATCACGGCAAGGACCTCATGCTCGTCAACCTGGGCAACGCCCCGCTCGAGCAGGGCTTTAACATCCTGGGCGCCCACGTGGACTCGCCGCGCCTAGACCTTAAGCAGAACCCCGCCTTCGAGGCCGGCGACATGGCTTATCTCGACACGCACTACTACGGTGGCGTCAAGAGCTACCACTGGGTGGCCTCCCCGCTCGCACTCGTGGGCGTCATCTGCAAAAAGGACGGTACCACCGTCGACATCAATATCGGCGACAAGGCGGACGACCCGGTCTTTACCATCTCCGACCTGCTGATCCACCTCTCGAGCGAGCAGATGTCCAAGCCTGCCAAGGACGCCGTCGATGCCGAGATTCTCGACGTGATCGTGGGCGGCCGCCCCGTCAAGTTCGATGAGGACGACAAGGACGCCCCCAAGGAGCCCGTCAAGCAGATGTTCCTGGATATCCTCAAGGAGCAGTACGACGTCGAGGAGGAGGACTTCCTCTCCGCCGAGATCGAGGTCGTGCCCGCCGGCCCGGCCCGCGACATGGGCCTCGACCGCTCCATGATTCTGGGCTATGGCCACGACGACCGTGTCTGCGCCTATCCGTCCATGCTCGCCCAGATCGACGTCGCCAACGTGGAGCGCACGAGCATCACACTCATCGTCGACAAAGAGGAGATCGGTTCCGTGGGTGCCACCGGCATGACGAGCCGCTTCTTCGAGAACACCGTCGCCGAGATCATGATGCTCGCCGGCGAGGACAGCCCGCTGGCTCTGCGCCGCGCGCTCGCCCGCAGCCGTATGCTCTCCTCCGACGTGTCCGCCGGCTTCGACCCGGGCTATGCCGGCAAGTTCGAGACCAAGAACGCCGCCTTCATGGGTCGCGGCCTGTGCTTTAACAAGTACACGGGCAGCCGCGGCAAGGGCGGCTCTAACGACGCCGACGCCGAGTATGTGGCCCTCGTCCGCGACATCATGGACGAGGCCGGCGTGGACTTCCAGACCTGCGAGCTCGGCCGCGTCAACGCTGGTGGCGGCGGCACCATCGCCTACATCATGGCCAAGTACGGCATGAACGTCATCGACTCCGGCGTTGCCGTCCTGTCCATGCACGCCCTGTGGGAGGTCGCCAACAAGGCCGACATCTACGAGGCATATCGCGGTTACAAGGCCTTCATCGAGCGAGCCTAACCAACCCTTCATCAGTTGCGGTGAAATACGGACTAAACTGGCCCATAAACGGCCAAAACAGACCGTATTCCACCGCAACTTTTTTGGCAGAGGAGAGTCCATGCTGCAGGTCATCATTTCGCCCGCCAAGCAGATGCGCGCGGCCCAAGATGCTTTTGAAGTCCTGGGCATCCCACCCTTTGTGCGCGAGACGACTCGCCTCCACCGCGCACTGCTAGATATCGAGCGGAATGAAGGCAGCGGCGGCCTGCAGGCGCTGTGGAACGTGAGTGACAAACTGCTGGGACCTTGCCTCAACACACTGCATGAGTTCGGGCCCATCCTGAAAAGCGGCGATCTCGACAATCCCGCACTCGCCCGTCACCTCTCCCCTGCCGTCATGTCCTATCACGGCATTCAATACCAGAGCATGGCACCCGAGGTGATGGATTCCGCACAGCTCGCATGGCTGCAAGACCATCTGTGGATCCTCTCGGGCCTTTACGGATGCGTACACCCCTTTCATGCCGTCGAACCGTATCGGCTGGAGATGGGCGCGAAGCTTGTCGTCGACGGTGCCCGAGACCTCTACGCATTTTGGAGCGATAAGCTCGCGCGGGCTATCGCCCCGGCAGGCTCAAACACCACGATCGTCAACCTCGCCAGCGTAGAGTATGCCAAAGCCGTTCTGCCCCACCTCGCGGGCGACGCCACAGCCGTCACATGCCTCTTTGGCGAGGGCATCCGCAACGGGAAGCCCATCCAACAGTCGACCGCCAGCAAAAAGGCGCGCGGCTCCATGGTGCGGTGGATGGCAGAAAACAAGCTCGAGGATGCAAGCGAACTTACCGCATTCAATATCGGCTATCGGCACATCCCCGAGCTTTCAGACAAAAACACCCTGGTTTTCATGAACGCGCAGGCACTATAGGCCCGCCGTTTCCAAACACCCCGTTACTCCGCCAAGCCATCGGCCTTTGCAATCTCGCTCGTCGAGCCATCTTGGTAGGTAATCTTAACGTGCTCTACGTCGGATACCGTAACGCCCGACGGAGGTTCCAGACGCCACTCCGTCAGAGCGATATCCATGGTCGTGGGCACATCGCCCTGATCTTTGAGCTTCACCATGAGTGTTTTGAGTGCCTCATCAAACGTCACGCGTTCGATTTCTTCGCCCGGAATAGACCCGCCGCTCAACTGCAGCTGCACAAACTCGTCGCGCGGATACCAATAGTCGCCCGGTGCGGCAACCGTGTTGCCACCAGAAACTTTCATGGTCATAATCGGCAGGGCATCGTCGGCTTCAAACCCCCAGGTGACGCCGCCACGACCGCCGAACGTCCAAATACAAAAGGCAATCACCAACACGGCAAGCACCGCAAAACCAATCGCGACAAGGCCATGGTGCGCACGGCTTTCCTCGGCCGATACATCCCATTGTGTCTCTCGATATAGATGCTTGTCTTCCATGTTCGCCTCCCCACAGGCACGCTCGTTAGGCCAATCGTACCCATTCGAGCTATACTTGAGCCCATTACATAAACGGGGAGCTTGCAGGACGAGACGGCAGGCTGAGACTGGGCGCGCCCGCCCTGACCCGCAAACCTGATATGGGTAATGCCAACGAAGGGAGCCGTGCCAATGAGCACACAGACCGAGCCCAAGCTCGTCACGCAAATCGACTTCGCCCGCGCCGGGCAGATCACACCGCAGATGAAGGAGGTCGCCGAGCGCGAGCATCGCGACCCCGAGTACATCCGCGAGCGCGTGGCCGACGGCCGCATCGCCATTCCTGCCAACATCGTGCACATCAAAAAAGGCATGCGCGCCTTTGGCGTCGGTGAGGGCCTGTCCACCAAGGTCAACGTGAACTTGGGCATCTCGGGCGACAAGGCCGATGCCGCCGAGGAATGGAAGAAGGTCAAGATCGCCGAGGACTTTGGCGCCGACGCCATCATGGACCTCTCCAACTCGGGCAAGACGCGCCAGTTCCGCCAGCAGCTCATCGACGAGACGCCGCTCATGGTAGGTACCGTCCCCATGTACGACGCCATCGGCTACATGGAAAAGCCGCTGGTCAAGCTTACCAAGGACGACCTGTTCGAGGTCGTGCGCGCGCACGCCGAGGACGGCGTGGACTTTATGACCATCCACTGCGGCATCAACAAGTCGGTCACAAAGACCTTTAAGGAGACCGGCCGCCTCATGAACATCGTGAGCCGCGGCGGCTCGCTGCTGTTTGGCTGGATGGAGGTCACCGGTAACGAGAACCCGTTCTATGAGTTCTACGACGAGCTACTCGAAATCTGCCACGAGTACGACGTGACGATTTCGCTCGGCGACTCCTGTCGCCCGGGCTGCCTCTACGACTCCAACGACGCCACCGAGACCGCCGAGATGATCGAGCTGGGCAAGCTGTGCAAGCGCGCATGGGCCGCCGGCGTCCAGGTTATGGTCGAGGGTCCGGGCCACATGGCGCTCGACGAGATCGCCGCCAACATGAAACTGCAGAAGCGCCTGTGCCACAACGCCCCGTTCTATGTGCTCGGGCCGCTGGTGACCGATATCGGCGTGGGCTACGACCACATCACCGCTGCCATCGGCGGCGCTATCTCCGCCAGCTCCGGCGCCGACTTCCTGTGCTACGTGACACCGGCCGAGCACTTGTGCCTGCCCAACGCCCAGGACGTGCTCGACGGCCTCATGGCCACCAAGATTGCCGCACACGCCGCCGACATCGCCAAAAAGGTGCCCCACGCCCGCGACATGGACGACAAGATGGGCCAGGCACGCCGCAAGCTCGACTGGGACGCCATGTGGAAGTGCGCGCTCGACCCGGTTACGGGCAAGAAGCGCTACGAGGAGTCCCCCGCCGCCACCGAGGGCACTTGCACCATGTGTGGCAAGATGTGCGCCGTCCGCACCGTCAACAAGATCTTCGAGGGCACCACGATCGACCTCGGCATGGAGGACTAACCCTGTCGCCGCGGCCGCTTCTGGCGGCGAGCTGGTGCCTGTCAATTGTTGACTTGTGAACATTTACTTACACTTGCGTAGAGATTGCATCGCCCGCCCGGGTTCGGCATAGAGTCGGCCCGGGCATCTTTATAATGCTGGCTTAAAGACCCATTTGATTCCGACCGAACAAGGGAGCGAACATGGATCGTAGTAAGGTACCTGCCGTCCTGTCCATCGCGGGATCCGATTCCAGCGGTGGCGCCGGCATTCAGGCCGACATCAAGACCATCACGGCGCACCGCCTGTATGCCGAGACGGCCATCACCGCCATCACAGCGCAAAACACCCTGGGCGTTACCGCCGTGCAGGATATCTCGCCAGATATCGTAGCCGCGCAAATTGACGCCGTTTTTGACGATATCCGCCCCAGCGCCGTCAAGATCGGCATGGTTTCTTCTGTCGAGATTATCGAAGTCATCGCCGACCGCCTGAGGGCCTGGAAGGCGACGAACGTGGTCGTCGACCCCGTCATGGTCGCCACCTCGGGCGCGCGGCTGATTGCCGAAGATGCCGCCGAGGCGCTCACCCGCCGCCTGTTCCCGCTAGCGACGGTTATCACGCCCAATATTCCCGAGGCCATGGCACTGCTCGACTATGAGGTCGACTCCGAGCGCACGCAGCAAAATGCTGCCATGCTCCTCACCCGCCGCTTTGATTGCGCATCCCTCGTTAAGGGTGGGCATCTTGTCAACGAGGCCAACGATGTACTGGCCGAACCCGCGCCACTCGATGACGAGGGCAACCATCTGGGAGATCCACTCACCACGTGGTTCCGCCACAAGCGCATCGAGACCGACAACACGCACGGCACCGGATGCACGCTCTCGTCCGCCATCGCCTGCGCGCTGGCTCAGGGCATGGATCTTGCCGACGCCGTCAACGCCGGCAAGGCCTACCTAACCGGAGCTCTCGCCGCCGGCTTTGACATGGGCAAAGGTTCCGGCCCCGTCAACCATATGTGGCAATATTAAGATTCGCAGCCCAAAACCACCACAAAGGGGCAGGCACCTTTGTGGTGGTTCCCACAAATATCTCGATCTGTAACAGTTAGAGTCCATTTTTCGGCCCACCTGTTACAGATCGAGACATTCAAATTCAGCTGAGAAGATAATCTCGATCTGTAACAGTAACTCGGCAAAATCGACCCTAGATGTTACAGATCGAGACAAACGACCGATATCGACCTGAATAATCTCAATCTGTAACATCTAGCCCGTTTTCGGCCTTCGTACTGTTACAGATCAAGACAAACAAACGAAACAAGCCGCCGCAAGGGGAACTTTTGTACCGCTTTGGGGCTGCACTACTCTCCGAGCATCTCTTGGAGCTTGGCCGCCACGGCGTGACCCAGGCTCTCATGGCTTTCGGGCATCATATGCAGATAGTCGATATCGCCCGGCTCGGCAAACTCCGCTGCATTCAAAAAGTCGCAGCCAAACTGCTCGGCTACGTGCGCATAGTATTCAGCAAAATGCTCCGAGGCCTCGACGGAACGCTCGTCAAAATCGGTCATATATACATCGGCGATTTGCGGCTTAATCTTGATAGGTGCCATCAGCAGAATACGCGGGCAGGGTGCAGCATTGGTCCAGGGAAATGCACGCACCGCGCGAATCAGCGCCATGGTGCCACGGGCAATATCGGAGGCCGTCACACCAAAGACCGTCTTGCAATCGTTGGTTCCCAGCATAATAACGATCGCATCCAGCGGCTTATGGGCCTCGAGCAGCATCGGCAGTGCGCGGATGCCGTTAAGATTGGTGTTCAGATGGCACATGTCGTCGCGTACCGTCGTGCGGCCGTTGAGGCCTTCTTCAATTACATGCCAGCCCTCGCCTAAGTCACGTTGGGCCACGCCGCACCAGCGCACATCCTGCGCATAGCGCACCGCGGTGCCGTCGCGCATGCCCGCCGGATCGTAACCATAGGTGTTGCTGTCGCCAAAGCATAGAACGTTTTTCATCGTAAGCCCTTCCTTTTAGTAAAAAGCCGACGGAAGCAGCCTCTCCCGCCGGCTCGACCTATCTGTCAGCACGTACCAATTACAGGTACTTGCGCCAATCGTCCTCGTCCTCATCATCCTCGGTAGCAGCCTGGGTCTGCTCGGCGGCGCGAGCTGCCGCAGCGCGAGCGGCAACCTGGGCATAGGACTCCTCGTTGCGCTCGGGGAAGTTTGCCAGCACGTGCTCGAACTTGGCAAAATCCTCATCCCAGCGCGTAGAAGGCACGGCAAAGAAGACTTGCTTGACCTTAAAGTCGCCCGACGCGAGCTCCTTGCGGAAGAGCTCGGCCACGGCCTCGGCGTCAAAGCCGTTGTTGTCGCAGCCCCAAGCGCCCAGCACGAGCTTCTCGCGACCCAGCTCGTCGCAGATGGCAAGCACAAAGCGAATGCGGTCGCGCAGGGCATCCAGCAGAGCATCGTCGCTCACGCGATACTCCTGGCGGGCGCGCTTAACGTTGGGCGCGGCGGCCACGATCACGTCGGCGTATGCATGCACGTGGTTGCGGTCGAAGCGCACCGCAGGCACCACTAGGGCGCGGTTACGATAGAGCTCGCAGTTGATGTTGCGGCGACGGTTCTCGCCGTACCATTTGCGCTGCTTATCGAGAACGTTGTACAGATACGAATCGGCGCACAGTGTGGCCTCCTGGCCCAGATAACCCTGAATATAGCCACCGCCCGGGTTGGTGAACGAGGCAAAGGCGAGCACGGCCATGTCGCAGAACTGCGCATAGCCACGACCGTTGTCCAAGATGGCCTGCGTGGCGGAGGCATCGAGCACGGTGACCTCAGGCAGGGACGCAGCAGGCTCCTCAGCAGGCGCGGACTCAGCTTCGGCGATTTCCTCGGCAGGCTCCTCGACGGGCTCAGGAGCTGCCTCGACCTCGGCAGCCTCCGCGCCCTCGACGTCCTCGGCAACCTGTTCTTCGGTGGCCACAGCACTCTGAACCTTGGCCTTCATCGCCGCGACAAAGCCGGCAGGCATACCGTCAAACTCGCGAACACCGGCAAGCGAACGCTCGATATCCTTGGCGCACGCTTCGGACACAGTTGCCACGTGACGCTCGGCGGCCTTGGCACGGGCCTCGCGCTTGGGATTGGGCTGACCCGCTCGGTTGGACCTGCGGTTACGGTTCCTGTTGTCGACGTCTGCCATAAGTGGTCACCTTTCTCGGTCTCTGCCGCTATCGGCTTTTCCCATCCATGATACCCCGCCGCGTACAAAAAAGACGGCCCCGAAGGACCGCCTTTCGCATCGATTTGCACGCACGGCAAGCACCGCCGCAATTCGCCACTAGTCGCGACGGCCGAGGATGTTCAAAATGCGCAAAAACACGTTGATAATATCCACGAACAGGTTAGAGGCCATAAGCACGGCATTGGGCAGTGTGGGCGGCACCGTCGTGGCAACATAGGTGTCATAGCCAATAAACCCGGCGAACACCACGATCACGATCAGGTCGGTGATGGTCTGCGAGACGCCCATGAACATCAGCACGATCTCAACCAGAATAGTTGCGAGCAGAATGCCAAAACCGATGCCATATACGCGCTGGAAAAACTTGGGGAACGTCACGCCCAAGGCGCCAAAGACAAAGGTGATGGCGGCCGTGGCGATAAAGGCAGTGTTGATGGTGGGCAGGTCGTAGTTGGCAAGGCCAAACGACGCGGTCAGGCCAAAGGTACTCGCAAAGATTACGTAGCCCACAAGGGACAGGCCCACGGACTGCTTGCTGGCGGCGGCCGACATCATGACCATGCCGACGATGGTCAAAATAAACGAGCCAAAGACCAGCGGCAGGGCGGCGCCGCTCATCATCATGCGCGCAAACGACATGGTGCTCGTAAAGTAGGCGCCGGCGCCCATGGCGCAAAAGCCCAAGAAGATCAGGGCAGACATGGCGAGATTGTACGCGCGCGGCGACATCTCCTTGGCGCGGCTTGCGCCGCTCTCGACGGGGCCGTTCTGATAGCCCTGGATATCGTTCATAGGTTCGTCCTTTCAAAAAGTGCCGTGAAAGACGGCGCAGCAGGTGACAAGATTCCTGTCATTGTACCCGAATGCCGTACGTCCTTACCCACGGCGCTCGCCCTCGAGCGTACGGTCGAATGCCCACACCCACCAACGCATCAGATGGGCCTGCGAACCATCTGGTCGTTCGCGCGTCTGGTCCTCCAGATACAACTCGGTCGCGTGCCCGCCAAAACGCACCTTATAGGTTGCCGTACGGATGCCGTGAACCGTCAGGCCAAACCCAGTGGTCGAGACAATCTCGTCAATCGTAAAGCAACGACCGTCGACCCAGCAGACGGTGACCGGCACGACCTGTCCGCCCGCGAGGATGCGAGCCACGACGTCCACATACTGCTTGTGCACGCGCCGAGTTTTGCCATCTGTCTGTCGATATTCCATGCCTCCTATTATCGAACGCATGTTTGCATGTTGTAAAGCGAACAGACTGTGGTTTTGGAGTGTCGTAGTAATCGCACGTGTCCGCATGGCGTGTTAGCAAAAAGAACACCCGCGGTCAACAGGGCTAATATTCAATTTTAGTGCCAAAAAGTTCACTTCTCCCATCAGAACTCGGTAAAGAAACCCACAGGAGGTGATACGATTTATCATGTTTTTGTAACGTGTCTGCAAACTTCGAGAAAGCCCATATATGGACGTAACGTTCTCAACCTTCCTCGGCCAAATTGTGTCGAACCCAGTCCTTGCCGTCACCGTGATCCTCGCGTTGGGCGCCATCTTCGTCAATGGATGGACCGACGCGCCCAACGCCATCGCGACCTGCGTCACTACGCGTTGCATGCCCGCCCGCGCCGCCATTCTCATGAGCGCCGCATTCAACTTCCTCGGTGTGCTCATCATGACGCACTTTAACGCGAGCGTCGCCAATACCATCTCGCATATCGTCGACTTTGGCGGAAACAGCACCATGGCGCTCGCGTGCCTCTGCGCGGCGCTGTTCTCCATCGTCGTCTACGGCGCCACAGCGTCGCGTTTTGGCATCCCCACCTCGCAAAGCCACAGCCTTATCGCCGGCCTGACCGGTGCCGCTATCGCCCTCGGCGGCGCGAGCAGCGTCAACGTCCACGAGTGGATGAAGGTCATCTACGGCCTGGCGCTCTCCATCGGCCTGGGCTTTGTCATGGGCTGGGTCCTGTGCAAGCTCGTCTCGATTCTTTTCGCCGCCGCCAACAGGCGACGTGCCAATGTCTTCTTTAAATACGCTCAGATCGCGAGCGCTGCGGCCATGAGCTTTATGCACGGCGCGCAGGATGGACAGAAGTTCATCGGCGTGCTCTTTTTAGGCGTGGCCTTTGCCAGCGGCCAGACGAGCGTCGGCGATGCAGGCATCCCCATCTGGATTATGCTGCTGTGCTCGGCCACTATGGGTATCGGCACCAGCGTGGGCGGCGAGCGCATCATCAAGGCCGTCGGCCAGAGCATGGTCAAGCTCGAAAAGTACCAGGGCTTCTCCGCCGACCTGGCGGGCGCCGCAAACCTGCTGCTTGCCACCCTTACCGGCATCCCCGTGTCCTCCACCCACATCAAGACCTGCGCCATCATGGGCGTCGGTGCCGTCAAGCGCCTTTCGGCCATCAACTTCGGCGTCGTCAAGGACATGATGTTCACCTGGTTCTTCACCTTCCCCGCCTGCGGACTCATCAGCTTTGTCATGGCCAAGCTGTTCATGATGTTCCTCTAGTCAAACCGAGCGTCCATCCGGACTGCAATGCTTCGCCCACCCGTCTTCGCCTCGAAAGGACCCACCCATGGCAAAGAAACCCGATTCGTTCTACTTTGACAACTACGTCGCTTGCGCTGACCTCGCCGTTCAGGCAGCCGAGCTGCTCACCAAGATTTTTGAGAACTTCGACCCCGCAAAGATTCACGATATGCTCAACAAGATGCACGCGATCGAGCATGCGGCCGACAAGAAGCACCATGAGCTTGAGGACGCCTTGCTCACCGCCTTTATCACCCCGCTCGAGCGCGAGGATCTGGACCTGATGAGCTGCTCACTCGACACCGTGCTCGACCGCATCGAGGGCGTCGTGCAGCGCGTCTACTTCACCAACATCCAGAGCATCCATCCCGACGCCATCGTCATCGCCCACAAGGTGACTGACGCCTGCCGCGCCATGAAAGACCTGATGGTCGAGCTGCCCAACTACCGCAAGTCCAAGACCCTGCGCGAACTCGTCATCCAGATCAACACCATCGAGTCCGAAGCCGACGAGCTCTATATCAACGCCATGCGCAACCTGCACGTTAACGGCAAGGACCCGCTCGAGGTCATCGCCTGGCGTGACGTATACGCCTTCCTGGAGTACTGCGCTGACTGCTGTGAGAATGTGGCCGATATTGTGGATTCGATTGTCATGAAGAACAGTTAATTGGGGGTACATGTCCCGGCGGTCGCGGGCCCGGCCACTAATAACCTTTTTCACTCCGGCTGCAAGCAGAGTCGTTCAAAAGGTTATTAGTGGCCGGGCCCGCTCCCTTATGCACCACCATTGGGAACTTTGGCTGATAGGTTTAGCGCAATGGGGGGTTTGGCTGAAGGGACCTTTGGTATCCGTTCGGACACTTTGGCCCTTGATGAGCGTTTGGCCGATTGCTGCTTTGGGTACTGTTTGGGTTACTTTGGGTTTGTTTGATTTTTAATTGTTGGAGGGCTTGTATGTCTTATTTGGATCTGGCTCGGGGTCGGTATTCTTGTCGTGAATTTCAGGATCGTTCTGTTGAGCAAGCTGTTGTGGATGCCATTGTTGAGGCTGGGCGTATTGCTCCTTCTGCTTGTAATAATCATCCAACCCGTGTGATGGTGTTGGATACGCCTGAGCTTCTGGAGAAGGCAGCTGCTTGTCAGCCTCGGTTTGCTCGTGATGAGTCTATCTTTGGCGCTCCGCTTGTCTTCCTTATTTGCAGCGTTACCGGTGATGCTTGGGTGCGCCCGTATGACCAGATGAATTCTAGTGAAATCGACACCTCAATCGTGTGTGATCAGATGATGATGGAGGCCACCGAGCAGGGCCTGGGAACGTGCTGGGTATGCCATTTTAAGCCTGAGGTGGCGCAGGAGCAGTTCAATCTGCCCAAGGGCGTCTATCCCTATCACATGCTCGTCTGTGGATATCCTGCCGACCACATCGCCGATCCCGAGCATCGCGAGGCCCGTACCATTCCCCTCTCCGACTTCCTCCTCAAGTAGGTTTTGGGACATGCCTTAAAACCTACCCTTGACCGCTCACCCGTTCGCCGAGTTCTGCGCCATTATGTGCAGGGCTCGGTTTTTATGTTACGCACTCCGGCACAGTCATAAAAAAGGACCCGCAAGCTGCGGGTCCTTTCTAGGCACTAAATTGTAGGCCGAATGTTAGTCCAGGTCGTCGGCAGCAAAGTTGTCGATCGGGGCGAAGGGATCGGCCACGGGGACAACCGGGTCAGCGACGGGCAGCGGCTCGGCGGGAACAGTCACTGCAGGAGAAGCGGCAGAACCGACCGGCGTGGAGGCCATCAGATCGGCCGGGAAGGAATTCTGGGCATCGTCCATGAAGTGCTGGATGAGCTTGAGATACTCTGCCTTGAACTCCTCACGGGAAGCCTTGAGACGATCGATCTCCTCGAGCTCGGCCTGCTTCTCGGTCAGAGCCTGGCGGATAACCTCGCGGGCCTTGGCGTCAGCCTCGTTGCGGATACGCTCAGCGTTCTCGTTGGCATCGTTGACGATAGTCTCAGCGGTCTGCTGGGCAGCGATCAGGGCAGCGGAAATCTGGCGCTCCTGAGCGGAGAAGTCAGGGGCGGGAGCAGCCACGGGGGCGGCAGGAACGGCCTGGGCGGTGGCATCCTGAGCTTGGGCAAGCTGAGCCTGCGCATCGGCAAGCTGCTGCTCGGTAGCAGTCAGACGACCCTTAAGGTCGACGATCTTAGCGAGCATAGCGTCAACCTCGGAGGACAGCGTCTCCAAGAAGACGTCGACCTCGGCAGGATCGTAGCCACGCTTGGCCTCAGAGAAAGTCTGAGCCTGGATGTCTGCAGGGGTAATAGCCATAACAAGTCTCCTTTTTCATCGCCTCGGCGCTACACGCCCGACGTAAGTTACTAAGTCAGTTCTACACGAGTATACCTATAAGAAGCTGCAGAACCAGCCTCTGCACCAACTGCAACGCAATAATCGCAACGACCGGCGAAAAATCGATACCGCCCATCGGCGGGATGAAACGACGGAACAGGTTGAGCCACGGACCGCACACGCTATCAAGCACCGCGGCAATATCCTGAAGCAAACCACCCTGCTTCATGGGAATCCACGTCATAAAGCAGTAGACGACAATGAGCGTGGAATAGAAGTTGAACAGCGTGTTGACCAGCTGGACGATAGTGTAGATGTTGATGGGAATCTCCTCGTCTTGTCTTTACTTAAGGTAGCCGTCGGCACGAAGCTTCTTGAGATCGGAATCTTTGACCTCGCAACCGGCGGGCAGCACCATGAACACGCGGTCGCCCACCTCCTTGACCGTGGCACCCAGACCGCAGGCAAAGCCGTAAGAGAAGTCCAAGACGCGCTTGGCAACTTCGGTGCGTACGCCCACAAAAATCAGTGCGACAGGCTGCTTGGTGCGAACGCGGCGCACCACGGTCTCCACGTCGTCATAGCTCTCGGGGCGCAGGACATAGGCCGGCAGCTGCGGCGTGGCGTTGATGATATTGCTCGCATAGGCCGAGGCATCGCTCGGTGCAGGCGCGGGCGCAGCGGCGGCACGGGCGCGGGTATTCTCGGCGTAGCTCGACGGCGTGTCATAGGCACCAGGACGATAACCGCTCGCAACACTGTCCTGCGAGCGCGAAGGCGGGTTATACGTCGTGGCATGGCGGGAGTCATCGCCGACCAGCTGACCGGAGCGCGTATACACGGCAACCGACTCAGCTTCACCGCGGCGCGTCTGGCCAAGCAGGCCGTTGCTCGGCTCGTCTTGGGTGTAGAAGCCCTCGCCCGAAGCACCACTGTAGCCGTTGTTCTGATAGCCATCGTCGTAGCCGTCATCGTAGCCGTAGTCGTCGTCCTGGCCATAACCCTGGTCGTAACCCTGCTGGCCGCCCAGGTGCATCTTATTTTTAATCTCGTCAAGGAAGCCCATGGTTGTGTCCTCTCGCGGTTTAGTGCAGGCGCCCCGATAATCAGTGCGCACTTCAGAGCCTTATTTTACTGCAAACTCCGGGCTAAATACTACCCTGCCCAGGCGAACGAGCGTAGAGCCCTCCTCAAGGGCAGACTCAAAGTCCTCGCTCATACCGCAGGAAAGCTCAGGCAGGTTCAAATCGGGATGCGCCGCCTCCAGCTCATCCCTCAGCTCACGAAGCCCCGCAAAGGTGCGGCGTGCCACATCCTTATTCCCCCGGGGCGCCATAGTCATAAGCCCCTGTACGCAAATTCCCTCAAGTTCCGCAAGCTCACCCGCGGCGGCGCGAATCTCATCGGGCGAAAAGCCTCCCTTCGACTCCTCACCACTCACATTGACCTCAATGAGCACACGCTGGGGGCCGGCGAGCTCGCCTGCCTCAATCTTGCGGACAGCACGGCTCGAGATCGCCTGCGCCAGATGCAGCGAACCCACCGAGTGAATCAGCTCGGCTGAGCCCAGCACCGCATTGATCTTATTGGTCTGCAGGTTGCCGATCATATCGAAGCGCACCTCGGGCAGCTCCGGATGCTCCGCCAGACCCGTGAGCTTGCGAACCAGCTCCTGCGGGCGATTCTCGGCAAAATGGCGATATCCCGCCTGGATGGCGGCAACGGTCTCATCGACACCAACGGTCTTGGACACGGCAATGAGGCGCGCGGCGTCGTGGGGACGGCCTGCGCGATCGAGCGCCGCATAAAAACGTTCCAGAATCTGCTCGCGGCGAGCGCGCATCAAGTCCAAATAGTTATCCATTGCCAATCGCCTCCGCTGACAGCCAAACAAGTAGTCCCATGCTATCGCAAGAGCGCGGCCCCGCATGTGCAAGGCCGCGCTCACTTAGGTATTTACAATCTTTCGACGAACGGAATTACTTACTCCTCGTCGTCCTCGCCATCGTCCTCGTCCTCAAGATGATCGAGCAGGTAGCGAAGACCCTCGCTGACCTCGTTAGTGGGCACCTTGGCAACGTAGCGAGCGTCGACGGCGGGCCTCATGATAACACCCTCGCCCGAAGGCACGCGCATGCTCTCGAGCTCATCCTCATCAGTGCGGGCGATATCGCCGGCATTCATGCGCTGACCAGTCAACAGGAAGGTCAGACGGCAGGCGGCATCGATGGAAATCGAGGCGATGCGATCGAGGTAGCGCGAAACCATGATGGCGCGGCGCAGGTCGTCATAGTTGCTGTCGTCGTCCATAAAATCGCCCGTGTCCATGCGGTTAAAGGTGCGGAAGAACTTCTCGTACGCCGCATGCACCGGCTCGTCCTCGACGGCCAGGCTGCAGATGATGGACATGTCGTTAGTGACGAGCGCAGAAAGCGAAGAGCCCAGCACCTGGTAGACGGCCTCAGCCTCGGCCTCGACCGTACCGACGAGCTCCTGGGGCAGCGAGATGTCGGCCTTGATCATATGACGCGTGGCGCGGCAGATCTGGCGAACCTTATCGGTCATGCGCTGCAGGTTAAAGTCGACGTAGATAATCGTCTGCAGCAAGCGGAAGTCGGAGGCGACCGGTGACTGCGTGGCGATCAGGTTGTAGCACACGGCCTCCAGGTTAGCGCAGCGCGCGTCAATCGAAAGCGTGCGCTTCTTGGTCTTGGTGGCGAGCTTGCGGTCGTCGGTCACATAGGCCTTCACGGCATCGTGGAGGGCCAGATCGACGGCCTCGTAGATGCTCAGCATCTCGTGACGGGCCTCGACGAGCTGACGGGAAAACAGTTTGCGCATGGTTCACTCCAATCAGTTGGGTGCGGTCATGCCGCCCGCACAGTGAATACGCACCGGACCAGGTCCGATCGGCTTGGGACTAGTCGCACCGATCAGCCAAAGCGGCCGGTGATATAGTCTTCCGTCCGCGAGTCCACCGGGCTGGTGAAGATCGCGTCGGTTTGACCATACTCGATGAGCGTGGCGGGCTCGCCGGCAACTTCCTGCAAGAAGAATGCGGTGTAGTCGCTAATACGAGCTGCCTGCTGCATTGAATGCGTGACGATGATGATCGTCATCTCGGGCGCCAGCTCGGCCATCAGATCCTCGACCTTAGAGACGGACGTGGGGTCGATGGCGGAGCAGGGCTCGTCCATCAGGAGGACATCGGGTTGCACCGCGAGCACGCGCGCGATGCACAGACGCTGCTGCTGACCGCCCGAGAGTGCCAAACCATCCTTGTTGAGCTGATTGGATACCTCTTTCCAGAGGTTGGCGCGCTTGAGCGATTCTTCCACGATGTCATCGAGGTCACTTTTGCTAGTCACGCCCTGCAGACGAGGGCCAAAGGCGACATTCTCGTAGATGGATTTAGGAAACGGGTTGGGCTGCTGAAAGATCATGCCCACGCGACGACGGAGATCGACCGGGTCGACACCCTCGGCATAGATATCGTTGCCGTCGAGCGTCATGGTGCCCTCGATGCGCGTGCCCTCGATCAGGTCGTTCATGCGGTTGATGCAGCGCAAAAACGTCGATTTGCCGCAGCCCGAAGGGCCAATAAACGAGGTGATGGCGTTTTTGGCGATGTTGAGGTCGAGCCCCGTCAGCGCATGAAAGTCACCGTACCAAAAGTTGAAATCCTTGGCCGTAATGGCCGCTTGCTCCAACGTGGGAGCGGACTGATAAACGGACATGGGACTCCTTAACTAGCGACGCTTGCGCGACAGGAAGCGCGCAAACAGGTTGAAGGCCAAAATGATCACCATCAGCAAGAGCGCGGTGCCGTAGGCTGCGTTCATGTTGATGCCGTCGTTGGCAAGCAGGTACAGGTGAACCGTCATGGGGCGGCCGGAATCGAGCGGCGAAATAGGTAGATTGATGGCCTGGCCCATGGTGTAGAGCACCACCGCGGTCTCGCCGATGGCACGGCCGATGGCGAGGACGATGCCCGTGGCAATACGGCCAAAGGCAGAAGGAAGCACGATCTTGGAGACAACCTGCCACTTGGTAGCGCCCAGGCCGTACGCGCCCCAACGGATATAGCGCGGAACGGCGCGAATGGCCTCTTCGGTGGTGCGCATGACGATGGGAAGCATCAAGAGCGCGAGTGCCAGAGCGGCCGAGACCATCGAAAGGCCCAGGCCCATGGCCTCGACAAACAAGGCGTAGCCAAACAGACCCATAACGATGGAGGGCACCGAGGCCAAAGCGTCAGCAGCGTAGCGAATGAGCTCGACGACCTTGCCCTGCTTGGCGTACTCGGCCAGATAGACGGCTGCCAGCACAGCGATCGGCGTGCAGATAAGCATGGCGAGCGCCGTCACGTAGACGGTCGAGACGATCGTGGGCCAAATTCCGCCCTCGGCGTTGACGCCCTGGGGCCAACCGAAGATAAAGTCGAGCGAGATGTGTGGCAGGCCGTTGATGACCACGTAGGCGATGATAGCGACCAGCACCAGCGTGGTGATGTAGGCAGCGGCACGAAACACGCCAAGCATGATCTTGTTGGACAGGTCCTTGTTGATGCGGCCCTTCTTGCCGTGGGAAAGGGCACGCTTGATGCGCTCGCGCGACGAGGTCGTATCGACCGTCGTGTCAACGGAATCGGACATAGCCTACCCCCTCTTCTTCTTGGAAATCAGACGAACGATACCCACCAGCGTGGCGGAGATGATAAACAGGACCACACCCATGCCGAACAGCGCCGAGCGGTGCAGACCCGAGGAATAGCTCATGTCGAGCGCAATCTGGCTCGTGAGCGTCGAGATGGGGCTCGCAATGCTGTCGGGAATAACCGGGGCGTTACCTACGACCATGAGCACGGCCATGGTCTCGCCGATGGCACGGCCCATACCCAGCACGATGGCATCAACGATACCCAGCTTCGCGGCAGGTAGCACGACCTTATAGATGGTCTGCCACTTTGTGGCGCCCATGGCATACGATGCCTCGCGAATGCCCATGGGAATGGAATTGAGAGCATCGATGGTGAGCGTGGTGATGGTAGGGACGATCATGATGGCGAGCACAAACCACGCCGTCAGCGCACCAAAACCAAGGCCGCCGGTCAGTTGTGCGATAAACGGACGGATGATGATCATGCCAAAGAAGCCATAGATGATAGAAGGGATGCCCGCCAGCAGGTCAACGGCGGGGCTGATGAGCTTGCGCACGCGCTTGCTGGCAATCTCGACCAGGTAAACGGCCGTACCCACGCCCAGCGGCACGCCCATGGCGAGCGCACCGACGGTCACCAGACCCGAGCCGGCAAGCAGCGACAAGATGCCGTAGTGGCCCTCGGAAGGCGCCCACGTAAAGCTAAAGAAGTCAGCCAGACCGATGTCAGTAAAGACGGGCAGCGCCGAGTACGTGGTAAAGACAAAAATCAGGATGACGGTAACGACCGCCAAGAACGCGCAGGCAAAGAAGATCCACTGCAGCGCCTTCTCCTTGATATAGGTACTGCGCGATACGAGCGCCAGCTCGCGCTTCTTGGGCGTTTGAACATTCTGCTCAGTCTGGGAGTTTTCCTGTGCTTCCATGCTACTCACTCCCCTTCTCGTCGTTGGTGACGGGAATAAAGCCCGCCTCGCGAATCTGCTTGTCCATCTTTTCGGACGTCACATAGTCGATGTAATCCTGCGCCTGCTGCGAAGGCACACCCTTCACAAAGAAGTAAAGGTCGCGCGAGATGGGATAGCCGCCACTCGCGACCGTCTTCTCGGACGCCTCAACATGATTGACCGAGACGGCCTTGACCGAGGTCTTGGCGTTGAGGCTATCGACGAAGCCCAGCGAAATGTAGCCGATGGCCCCACGCGAACGAGATACCACGTCGCGCACCTGGCCCGTACCCGAAAGAACAGCCGAGCGGCGATCGAACGGCGTGCCATCCATCACGATGGTACGGAAGGCCTCGCGCGTACCGGACGCCTCGTCTCGGTTGATGACCTGAATCCTCAGGTCCTCGCCACCGACCTCTTTCCAATTGGTAATCTTGCCGGCGTAGATATCGCGGAGCTGCTCGGTCGAGAGGTTATCGACGGGGTTGTCGTCGTTCACGATGACCGCAATACCGTCGTGGGCAATGACGATGGGAGTCAGGCCCAGATCCTGTTCGTCGGCATTGAGTCCACGGGAGGAGCTGGCGATATCGGCCGTGCCGGCGCTGACGGCCTCGATCCCAGCGGAAGAACCCAAACCGGAAACGAGCACGTCGATGCCGGTCTCCTCCTTAAAGCCCTCGGCCGCAATCTCGGCGATAGGAAGGCAGGTCGTGGAGCCGGCCACGGTAATGGAAGAGCTAGAAGATCCCGAAGAACAGGCGCACAGCGTAAGCGTAAGCACAGCGGCGCTCAGGACCGATACGATCTTTCTCATAGCATCACGCCGATCGCAGCATGGCGCCCACAGGTGCCGTCCTCGTTACGGTAGGAATAAAAGCGGTCGTTCTGACGCACGGTCGAAAGCTGGGTATCCACGATATTATCCGCGTCGACACCGACATCTACCAGCGCCTCGCGAATGGCAGCGGAAAGATCGAGCATGCGAGAGGTATTCGCATCGATGCAAGAGAACTCGGCGGCAAAGCGATCCATGAGTTCCTGGGATACCTCATATTCGTCACCCAAGATATGGGGGCCGATATAGGCGGAAACGTCGCTCGCATCGCAACCGGCAGCATCGCAAAGCGCCTGGCACGCCTTGGCGGAAATACGTGCAATCGTGCCCTTCCAACCGGAGTGCACCACGGCAAATCCGCCGGGGGCCACCAGCACCACGGGAACGCAGTCGGCAAAGCAGAGCAGCACGGGCACGTTATGCGCCGTGCAGACGATGGCATCACAGCCCTCGGCAATCTGCTCGCGAACGTCCTCAAGGTCATCGGCGCCGTTCGAGGTCACCGCAACGATATGATCACCATGGACCTGATTGGGAACGAGCAGGTTGTGCTCGCACTCGGCGGCACCCATAGCCTCGAGCGCACGACGACGATTTTCTTGAACAGCAAAGGGGTCATCGCCAACATGCGAGCCCAAGTTGAGTGAGGAGTACGCATCTTCGGAAACGCCACCGGCACGCTCGGTGAAGGCAAAGCGAACATCGGATGTCGCGCCCTCCACCAACGTAACTCCATCATGGTCGACACGCGAAACTTTGTCCGCACGTGCTGCCATACTAAAGCCTCCTAATAACACAAGTACCGCGGCATCGCCGCTACAGCCCGCGTTTATACGGCTGTCATACTTCTCTAAAAGGATACCTGCTGCGCTGGAGGCAATCGTAAAGGGAACGTAAAGAGATTGGAGGTTCTAGTTTACAAAGTCGAAATAAAAAGGGCGCGTCCATACGGACACGCCCCTGTGCACAACAATGCAAAGAACGACTTAGAAGCTACCGCGCTTCAGGAAGTCGGGAAGCTCGAACTGATCGTTGCCGAAGTTAGGAAGCTCGGTGCCACCGACGTTGCGGGTCGGAGCGGCCTGAGCCGGGCTCGTGGCAGGAGCGGTGCGCTGCGGCTCAGCGGAGGCAGCGGCCTTGCTCTGAGACTGCTGAGCAGCAAAGAGCTCGTCCTGACGGTTGACGTTGGAGTCGGAGAAGCCCGTAGCGATGACGGTGATACGCACCTGATCGCCCAGGGACTCGTCGACAACGGTACCGAAGATGATGTTGGCCTCGGGGTCGACGGCGTTGGCGACAACGTCGGCGGCGTCGCTGATCTCCTGGATGCCCAGGTCCTTGGAACCGGCGATGGAGAGCAGCACGCGCGTGGCGCCATCGATGGAGCTCTCGAGCAGCGGGCTGGAGATGGCCTGCTGGGCAGCGTCGACGGCACGGGTGTCCCCAGAAGAGGTACCGATACCCATCATGGCGGTACCGGCCTGCTTCATGATGGTCTTAACATCGGCGAAGTCCAGGTTGATGATACCGGGGACGGTGATGAGGTCGGTGATGCCCTGGGTGCCCTGGGAAAGGACGCCATCGGCAATCGCGAAGGCCTCGAGCATGGTGGTCTTCTTCTCGGCGATGTCGAGCAGCTTATCGTTAGGGATGACGATCATGGTGTCGACGCAATCGGAGAGGGTCTTAATGCCCTCCTCGGCGCTCTTCTTGCGCTTGCGGCCCTCGAAGGTGAAGGGCTTGGTCACGACGGCGACGGTCAGCGCACCGACCTCGTTCATCGCGATATCGGCAACGATGGGAGCAGCGCCGGTACCGGTGCCACCGCCCTCGCCGCAGGTGATGAACACCATGTCGGCGCCAGCGAGCGCCTCGGCAATGTCGTCGCGGGACTCATCGGCAGCCTTGCGGCCAACCTCGGGGTTGGCGCCGGCGCCCAGGCCGCGGGTAAGGTCGGTGCCGATGTGCACCTTGATATCGGCATCAGAGATCGCGAGTGCCTGAGCATCGGTGTTGATGGCAACAAACTCGACGCCGCGGATGCCCTCTTCGATCATTCGATTGACCGCGTTGGTACCGCCGCCGCCGACGCCGACCACCTTAATGACGGCAAGGTAGTTGTTGATCTCTGTCTCGTGCATGTCGGTCCTCCGAACAAAGGTTATAGCCATAGCATGGGTCGACCCCTGCGCACATTAACCTTCAGGTTGAAAGTAAATGCAAAGGTAAACCGTATTATGTTTGCACATTATGAACGTATCAGTCAAATAATTGACCGTGAAAACCAAACAAACCAGATAAACGGCGTGGTATGGCCCCTCAACAAAGCATCAACCAGCGCTACGAGGTCGGAGCGTTCCTAAATGTATAGTTACCCGGAGAGCGCACATTGATATACGTTACGCCCTCTACCTGCGAAAGCAGCTTGGTGACTACGCGCTCCTTCTTGACGATATCGTCCGAATCGCCCAGCGACACCTCAATGCCGTTATTGAGGTTTGCCGAGATGGCTTCGACCGAAGGCGTGGAAATATCCTTGACTTGTCCCAAGAACTCGCTCGAAAAACCACGCACATAATCCAAGCCAGCCTTAACGGCCTTGGAGCTCACTGCCTGGCCGGAAACCGGAGCGACATCCGCCGAGACATCAGTCAACAGCACCGCGCCATAGTGCTTAGCGAGCGCCAGCGCGGCATCGATTCCGGTCAAGGTATTTGAGCCCTGCCCTGTCGTGATGACGTTGCCTTGGTCGTCCACTTCGACCGACGTCGACAGTGGGGCGATCCAGGTGTCATCATCCCCGATGGCCCAGGCAAGGTCATCGGAACTGATATAGGCAATTGCGATGACCTTGCGCTCCATCGGCGTAATGATGAGCGTATGCGGGAACTGACGCTGGACATCCACGCCCGAGACCCACGGATTCTGCTTGAGGTCCTCGGTAATCTGGTCGGGATCGACGTTAAAAAGCGACGTTCCCTCGGGCAAATCGATCAGCTGGATAGCATCGTGCTTCGTCACATGCTCGCTGCCTTGAATCTGAATATCAGTGGCGGTAAACAATCCAGAGTTGATCACCACGATGGCAACGACGACGAGCACGGCCAAGGCGGCCAGAACGCCGCCCACGATTTTGCCTTTGCCTGCAACGACAGAAGCGGCGTCTGATGTTTTATTTACCATCGTCCCAAGTGAAGACAACGGGTTGACGCTTTTTTTACCCGAAGGCTTCTTGGCGGTAGCCGGCACCGATGTCAGCGAGCGCGGTTTCGATGCGCCCAGCGTGCGACCTGGACGCGGCGCTTTAGTTCCCGTCGAGGGCTTAGGAGTTGCCATGGGACGGGCAGGTTTGGCGCCCATAACAGGCTTTGACGTCACCGAGGGACGCGAGGACTTTTTTGCGGCCGGACGATTACCGAGCTGCGAGCCGACAACCGGACGACTGGTCTGTCGAGCATGCCCGACAGACTTAGAGTGCGCGACGGTATTGCGTTGAGGTTTGGCAGGCGCGCCGGAACGCCCTCCGGCGCGGCGGAAGGTGGGTTTCGATGCTCTAGAAGCCGAGGAATTTAACTTCCGGTCTGAGCTCGATGCCATACGCCTCCCTCACCTTTCCGTGCACATGTCTGATAACCGCGGCAACGTCATCGGCCGAGGCAGTTCCGTTATTAACGATAAAATTAGCGTGAACGGGCGAAACTTCCGCGCCGCCAATCGAAAAACCCTTTAATCCACAATCCTCGATAAGCTTGCCCACACTCGCATCGGGCGGGTTACGAAAGACCGACCCGCAGGATGCGCGACCCATGGGCTGCGTACGCTTGCGCCTCGTCAGGTACCGTTCCATGCGCTCGCGAATGTCGGCCTTGGGCTCCGGTTTAAGCTTGAGCACGCACTCGAGGATGATCTCATTGCGGGGAAGGCTACATTCGCGGTAGCCCCAAGTGATCTCGGACCCCGCATAATGCTTGATACCGGATGCCGGGTCAAACGTTACGACATCCTCAACCAGCGAGCCAATCCACTCGGTCCGTGTGCCGGCATTCATAGATATCGCACCGCCAACCGAGCCAGGGATGCCAACGGCAAACTCAAGGCCCGAGAGGCTACGCGACAGGGCATCGTTGACCAGGCGCGCAAACATCACGCCCGCACCGACCGTCAGTGTACAACCGTCATCGGCAACAACCGTGCGCTGAAACTCACGTCCGAGCGAAATGACGGCGCCGCGATAACCGCCATCGGCAACCAGCAGATTGGAGCCCTTGCCGATGATGACCCACGGCACCTGCTCGCGATCGAGCACCGCCACGGCGCGGCGAAGGGCATGATAGCTATGGCACGTCACAAAGAGGTCGGCCTTGCCGCCGATACGATAGCTCGTATGACGCGCAAGGCGCTCGTCCTCGATCACATCCGTGTCGATCATGCCCGAGAGCGCCATGACGGCGTTAAACAGACCCATTAGACTTAAGCGTCTTTCTTGGCAGTCAGATACTCGATGAACTCGGGACCGACGGTCGTAACGTCACCAGCACCCATGGTGAGCAGCAGGTCGCCCTCGCCCACCATCTGCTCGAGCTCCTGGTTGAGCTCAAGACGGCTGGAGCAATACACGACCTCCTTGTCAGGATGCTTGGCGCGCACGGTATCGGCGAGCATCTTAGAGGTGACACCCGGAATGGGCATCTCGCCAGCCGAGAACACATCAATCAGCAGCAGTTTATCGGCATTGGCAAATGCATCGGCAAAGTCGTCGCACAGGGCCTGCAGACGCGAATAGCGGTGCGGCTGGAACACGACGTCGACATGCTTGTAGCCCAGCGACGAAGCGGCAGCAAGCGTCGCCTTGATCTCGGTGGGGTGATGGCCGTAATCATCGACCACGGTGATGCCATCGATATCGCCCACGTGGGTAAAGCGACGGCGGACGCCCTCAAAGCTCGAGAGCGCCTTGGCGGCGGCGTCGATGTCAAGGCCCAGGACATGGGCGACGGTGAGCACCGCCGTGGCGTTGAGCATGTTGTGGCGACCGGGATTGCTCTTGATCTCCACAGCGTGCTCAGTGCCGTCCTCAAAGCGAACGATAAAGTCGCTCTGGATGCCCTTGACATCCGGGTGCATGCAGACGATGTCGTTGCTCTCGGCAAAGCCGTAGGAAAGCACGTGACGACCCGTCGACTTGGCGAGCTCGACCAGATGCGGGTCCTCACCGCAGACGATGACGGTGCCGTCCTCGCCCACCAGGCTCATGAATTTGGCGAAAGTTGCCTCGATCTCCTCGATACCCGAGTAGTGATCGAGGTGGTCGGCCTCGACGTTGGTCACAATGACCACGTTGGGGTTCAGGAACAGGAAGGAGCTGTCGGACTCGTCGGCCTCGGCGACAAAGTAGTCGCCCGAGCCGTTCTTGCCGTTCGTGTCATAGCCCTCGACGATGCCACCGATCAAGAAGCTCGGATCCAGACCCATGCGGTCGAGCATGGTGGCGCACATCGAAGACGTGGTGGTCTTGCCATGCGTGCCGGCAACAGCGACGGTGGTGTAGCCGTGGCCCAAAGCAGAGAGCATCTTAGCACGGGGCCACACGGGAATACCAAGCTCGCGAGCGCGCACGAGTTCAGGGTTGGACTCCGGAATAGCGGTGGAGACAACAACCACGTCGGGCTTGACCTCGTCGATCGTGGCGGCCTCATGGCCCACATGCACCTTCACACCAGCGCGGGTAAGCTGGCGGATATAACGTGACGTCTTAAGGTCGGAGCCGGTAACGGCATAACCGCGCTCGTGCAGAACGAGGGCGATGCCGCTCATGCCGGCGCCGCCGATACCGATAAAGTGGGCGCTCTTAAACTCGGGCGCGGAGGTTGCAGTCTGGGAATCAGCCATGTGCTCGTGTACTCCTTGCGTAAACACTGCCTGTAACCCGTTAACTGTACCGCACCTACCGCATCAGCGCGAGGGCGACCGACGATATCCCGTCTAACTAACGCAAACCCTCTACCGCATCCGCCAGAAGAGCGGCGGCCCTATCCTGGGCCAGACCACGCGCCGCCTGACGCATGGCGTCGCGCGCCGCCGCGTCATCGACCAGGTGCAGCAGTTCATCGGCAAAGGCAGAACCGTCGATATCGGCATCGGCGCAGAGCACGCCGGCCCCAGCGTCGACCAGATAACGGGCATTGGTGGTTTGGTGGTCGGCCGTCGCATGCGGGTACGGCACGAGCACCGAAGGCACGGCGAGTGCAGCGATCTCGGCCACGCTCGATGCGCCCGAACGCGAGAGCACCAAATCGGCAGCAGCCAGCATATCGCCCATGTTGTCGATGTAAGGCTGGACGCGGTAACGCTTCGCCTCCTCGGGCGTCAGCGCCAAAGCGCGCTCGGTCTCCTCAAAGCCGTCGGCACCCGTCGAATGCAACACATAGAGGTTCTTGCGCGAAAGCAGCTCGTTTTTGAGCGAAGCCACACGCTCGTTGAGGTGCTGGGCGCCAAGTGAACCGCCAAAGACGAGCAGCAGCGTAGCGTCCTCGGGAACGCCAAGTGCCTTGCGGCCGCGAGCGCGATCGCCCTCGATCACCGAGCGACGTACGGGGTTGCCGGTCATGAGCACGTGGTCAGGGTCACCTTCGCGCTCAAAGACCGAACGCGCTGCCGGCACCGAGATGCACACGCGGGCGGCGTGGGAGTTCATCATCTTGTTGGCCAGGCCCGGAACAGAGTTCTGCTCATGCAGCAGATACGGAACGCCCGCGCCCTTGCACCACCCCAGCAGCGGAACCTCGACATAGGCACCAAAACCAATGGCGGCATCGGGCTTGCCGACCTTTGAGAAATGACTGGCGAGCGCACGCTTGGCTTTGTTGACACGCCACAGCGAGGTCAGCGCCGTCCAAGGACGGGAGCGGTCGAAGCCCGTGACCGTAATGGGCACAAAATCAAACCCAGCCTCGGGGACCAGACGACCCTCGAGCTTGCGCGACTGGCCCACGAACACAACGTGGTGGCCACGGTCACGCAGCTCTTCGGCCAAGGCGAGCGCGGGGTTGATGTGCCCGGCCGTGCCGCCGGCTGCAATAGCAACGGTCATTTTATCGGTCATGGTAGTCCCTTCGTACACGCGGTCCCTGGTCGTCGGTACGCAGACGCGCCGACGGGTCCGAGTTCAAATCGATTCGATTATATCCGCCGCCCGCGTTGCGAGGGCTGGGGCGCTGAGGACGACCTTGCGGCGCCGTTCGCTGACGCGGGCGGGCTGCCGGCTCGGTCGCAGAGCCATCCAGGACGGTAAAACCGTTACGCGAAGATCGCTCGCCGCGCACGTGGGGCACGCCGGCGGTACTCTCATCCATAACGGCAAAGCTCTCGCGGCGGCGGTCATACTCATCGCGGCGGGCGCTCTCGTACGAAACGCGCAGGATCAACCCGGCAAGCATGAGCGACACAATAATCGACGAACCGCCGTAGCTAATAAACGGCAACGGTTTGCCCGTCATGGGAAACACGTTGAGGATGCCCAGCGCGTTAATCAAAAACTGCACTGCGAGAATGACCGCGGAGCCAGACGCCATAAGCGCGCCCCGGCGATCGGTCGCCTGCTCGGCAATGCGAAACGCCGAGTAGATCAGCATCGCAAACACCAAGAAGAACAGCACGGTTCCGACAAAACCGACTTCCTCGCCAATGATGGCAAGGATGTAGTCATTGTGCGCCTCGGGCAGATACGAGTACTTCATGGTTGAGTTGCCGATGCCACGGCCGAACAGACCGCCCGAGGCAAAGGCCATGATGGCAAGCGTGGCCTGATAGCCGTCACCATACTCGTCGGCCCAAGGGTTCAAGGCAACCTGAATACGCACCATACGGTACGGCTCTGCGACAAGCGCAATCACGATCACGAGAATGCCGAAGATTAGCACGCCGATGATAAATCTGGGGTCGAGACCCGCAAACAACGCCATGCACATGAGGGTCAACAGGATGATCAGGACAGTACCGAAATCGGGCTGGATAAAGATCAGAAAGAGCGAAATGCCCAGGTAGATGCCCATCTTGCGAAGGAATTCGTTGATGTTGCCACCGGGCGAAAAGAAGCGATCAAGCATGATGGCCGAATACGCAATGGCAAATGGCTTTAAAAACTCGGAAGGCTGGAACTGAATACCGGCGATGTTAAGCCAGCGCGTGGCGCCGCGGCTGCCGCTGCCCACCAAGAACACCAGAAGCAGTAGCCCTATCATGCCTATGAGGAAGATCCTGAGCACATCCTCCCCAAACCAGCTGTCCGGCAAAACGCGCACGATGGCAATCAGTGCCAGAACACCGACCACGGCAAACGCGGCCTGTCGACCCAGAAAAAACGTCGCCGAGCCATTCTCGTGCAGCGCCTCGACCGAAGACGCCGAGTACACCATCAGCAGGCCAAAGCATACCAAGGTAAACAAGCAGGCCATGAATATCAAACGGGGGCGCATGATACGGGCGGGAACGCCGGCAATATAGCGTTCGCTAAACGACTGCCCACCGCGGCTGGAACGCGGTGTGATGCGACGTGAGGAAGCACGGTCCGAGTCGGGCCTCCTCATACCTTGTCGGGGGCTCTCCTCTCTCACCGCAACCCCTATTCCATTTGTGATTTCGCTGCAGCGGCAAGCTGGGCCACGTAGTCCTTAAACACGCGGCCGCGCTCCTCATAGCCCGAGAACTCATCGAACGAAGAGCAGGCAGGAGAAAGTAAGATCACGTCACCACGGCTCGACAGCGAACGGGCGACGTCCACGGCGTCGCGTAGGTCATCCGCCTGGGCGATATCCACATCGCCATCGACATCGGCCTCGTCCATAGCGGCGGTGAAGCGCTCGCGCGCATCGCCAAAGCAGACGACCGAGCGCACGTTGTCCATAACGACGCGTGCGAAGTCCGTGAGCGGCGTGCCCTTATCGTGGCCGCCGAGCAGCAAGATCACGTCGTCATCGGGAAATGCCGTCAGTGCCTTCTCGACCGCATCGGTGTTGGTCGCCTTGGAATCGTTGACGTAGCGCACGCCGTCAATCTCGCCACACGGCTCCACGCGGTGCTCGAGCGGCTGGAACGAGGCCAGACCGCGGCAGACACCATCGACATCGGCACCGACTGCCAGGGCAGCCGTGGCAGCGCACAGGGCATTGATAACATTGTGATGACCCGAGATCTTGAGCTCGGACGTGGCGACAAGCTGAGTCTCGACGCCCTTCAGGCGCACGACCATCTTGCCGTCGCGCACAAAGGCGGCATCCTCGCCCTCAGGCTCGTCAAAGGCAACCTTGCAGATGCGACGACCCGGCGTGTAGATGTACTCATCGAACTCGTGAATGCCGGCGTCTTCGACGTCGACAACCGCCAGATCGTCATCGACCATATTGTCAAACAGTTTGATCTTGGCAAGCGCGTAGTTCTTATGGCTCTTATGCCAGCCCAAGTGGTCGGGAGTGATGTTGAGCAGCACCGCCACGCGGGGGTGGAGCTCGGTTGTCGTAGCAATCTGATAGCTCGAGAGCTCAGCAACAAACCACTCGTTGTGGGCTCGACCGTCAATCTCGTTGACCGGCGGCTCGCCGATGTTGCCGACAGCAACGCTGGCCTCGCCGGCAGCCTTGAGCAGATAATCAGTCAGCGACGTGGTGGTCGTCTTGCCGTTGGTGCCCGTGATGGCAATCCAGTTATCGGGCGACAGGCGATAGGCAAACTCGGGCTCACCCATAATCTGGGCGGCATGCTCGCGCCCGGCCTTAAAGAAGCCCGAGAACTCCGAGATGCCCGGGCACGTCACGCATACGTCATAGGCGCCCTCGACCTGTTCGGTCCCATAGACAAACGACGCACCAGCAGCCTCGAGCGCACGCGTGGCGTCATTGGGCTCAGAGGTGCCACCGCCATACACGGTAACGGCACTTACGCGCTCGGGATGTGCCAGCGCCCAGCGGGCGACATCGAGACCGGATTTGCCCTGACCCAAAACGAGCAGGCTAAAGACATCAGCAAGAGACATGAAAGACCACTATCCCAACTGGAAGAACAGAGCAAGGCCAACGGCACCAAAGGCCGCAGCGATAATCCAAAAACGGATGACGACCTTGGTCTCGGCCCAGCCCTTCTTTTCGAAATGATGATGGATGGGCGCCATAAGGAAGACGCGCTTGTGCGTAAAGTGGAAGTAGACAACCTGAATCATGACCGACAGGGTCTCAACGATAAACAGGCCACCGATGATGAGGGAGACGACCTCGGTGTTGGTCATGATGGACGTGCAGGCAAACGCGGCGCCCAGGGCAAGCGAGCCGGTATCGCCCATAAAGATGCTCGCCGGATAGCAGTTGAACCACAGAAAGCCCAAGCAGGCACCGGCACACGCGGTGCAGAAGATGGACAGGTTCACGTCTCCGTGCAAAAACGTCATCGCAGCCATGGCGAGCATGGCAATCATGGAGGTGCCGCCAGCAAGACCGTCAAGGCCATCGGTCAGGTTCACGGCATTAGAAAGACCGGCGATCATCAGCCAGCAAAAGACAATGTAGAGCCACGGGAACGAAAGGCCGCAGATGGTGGTCGAAAGAACACCGAGGTCAATCGTCAGGCCGCCGGGAAAACGAATCTCGGGGGCGACGCCGCACCAGTTGACGGCAAGCACCGTAAAGGTGACACAGATAATGGTTAGGCCGATCATCTTAGCATGGGGCGTCAGACCGAGAGAGCGCCCATGCGTAACGGAGGTCAGGTCGTCGATCAGGCCCAGCACGCCGGTCGCCAGCGTGGCAAGCAGCACGAGCACGAGCTCGGTGGTGAGCTTGCCCATCAGCAGGCAGGTCAGCGAGATCGCGACGAGGATGACAACGCCACCCATGGTGGGCGTTCCCTGCTTAACCAAATGACGCTTGGGGCCGTCGGCACGAACCTGCTGGCCGATACCCTCGACCTTGAGCAGCTTGATCCACCACGGCATGAGCAGCAGCGCAATGGCAGCGGCGATGCCAAGCCCCAAAAAAGCCTGATACGTTGGATACGAGGGATTGCCGAACATGGGCTAGCACACACCTTCCACAAAGCGGTCGAGCTCAACAAAGCGGGAACCCTTGACCAGTACAACATCATGTTTTTCAAGCGCGCCGCCCATGCGGTCGAGCACCTGCTGATAATCGGAGAACACCTGGATGCGGTCCTCGTCAATACCCATCATGCGCGCGGCATCGGCCATAAGCTGGGCCAGCTCACCACCCACGCACGCCAGCATGTCGAGCTTCTTGGCGGCGGCATAGGCGCCCACGAGCTCATGCATGCGAGGAGCCTCATCGCCCATCTCGCCCATCTCGCCCAGGATCGCCATGCGAGACCCCGTGCACGAAAGCGAGCACAGCAGATCGAGACCAGCAGCCATGGATTCGGCGCTGGCGTTATAGGAATCGTCAATGACGCGGGCACCGCTCTTGGCGCGCTTGATCTCCTGGCGGTGACCGGTGATCGTGAGGCCCCTAAAGGCAGCATCGACCTGCTCGGGCGTCACGCCCAGGCGATAGGCAACTGCGGCGGCCTTAACGGCATTTGGGACGGACTGCACGCCGGGGATGGCAAGCATGGTATCGATCGTCTCACCCTGGCCAAAATCGAGCGTAAAGACCGGACGGCCTTCGTCATCAACACGAATGTCGCGGGCGCGGACCTCATCATCGTCCGAGACGCCGGCCAGCATCACGTCGATACCAGCAGGCTGGGCGAACGTATCGCGAATGAACGGTGTAAAGTCGTCCTCGCCGCCCAAAACCAGCAGCGGCAAGAAGTCGCCGGCGGCGCACATACCCTGGACAATCTCGGCCTTAGCGCGGGCGATGTTCTCGCGGCTGCCCAAAATGCCGATGTGAGAGGTACCAATCTTGCTCACGATGGCAAGGTTGGGATTGGCGGACTGGGACAGACGCTCAATCTCGTGGAAATGGTTCATGCCCATCTCGAGCACCAGGACCTCGGTATCGGTCGGAGCGGAAAGCACCGTGAGCGGCATGCCGATCAGGTTATTGAAATTGCCCTTGGTGGCCCAGACACGATAGCGCTTGGCGAGCACGGCGGCGAGCACGTCCTTGGTCGTCGTCTTGCCGATGGAACCGGTAATGCCAACGACCAGGCAGCCAAGCTCCAGGCGATACGTGTGCGCCAAACGCAGCAGAAACTCCTCGGGATCATCGGTCAGCAGAATGGCGCACCCCTTGTCCTGCGCCATCGAGACCAGCTCGGCCTCGGGCTCACGCGTCATCACGACGGTGCCGGCACCCGACTGGACGGCACGGGAAGCAAAGTCATTGCCGTCGACGTTTTCACCGGGAAAGGCGACGAAAATCGTCCCTTCCTCGACCTGGCGCGAGTCGATAACGCACCCGCGGCATACCCGATCGGCTTCTCCCGTCACGGTTCGGGCCCCTGTTGCGGCCGCGAGGTTGTTGACGGCGATCTCTATCATTGCAGCTCCCCTGTAAACCTAATAATGCTATCGGCGTATTGTATCCCAGCGCCGCACATGCGTGGTGCAGGGCATGTGAACACCCTCATATGGGACAACAAACCACGCCCCAAAGATTGTAACCCCCTACTTCGTGTGCGGGATACCCAGCACGTCGAGCGCGTTGGCCATAATGGACTGGAACGGCACCGCAGCGGCATCTGAGCCGCTCGGCGTTCCGTCGAGCGTGATATAGCACAGCACCTTGGGCGATTGTGCCGGTGCAAAGCCCATAAAGGACGACATGTAGTTCTCCTTGAGGTAGCCGCCGTTCTCGTCGGCACGTTCGGCCGTACCGGTCTTACCCGCCACGTCATAGCCGTCAACCGCGCCGCCAACGCCCGTTCCCTCGGACACGACCGTCTGCATGCACGATGTCACCTGGGATGCGGCGTCCTCCGAAATCGCGCGCTCGCCTTCACCCCAGTCCTTCTCGTCGCCTTTGCTGGACTTATAGAAGTGCGGTGTCATCATCACACCGCCGTTGGCGATGCCGCCCACGGCACGTGCGATCTCAATCGGCGAGACGGACAGTGCCTGTCCAAAGCTCATCGAGCCCAGCGTGGCGCCGTCATACTGGTCACGCTCCTTGACGATACCCAGGCTCTCGCCCGGAAAATCTACACCGGAACTATGACCGATGCCCCACTTGTCCACATAGGCGGCAAAGTCGTCGGCACCGATCTTGCGCCCCACCAGGACAAAGCCCACGTTGGACGAACGGCGCATCATCTCGCGCACATCCATGGTCATGGCGTAGTCGCGCTTGTCAGCATCGGTGACGGTATCGTCGCCCACCTTGATGCTCGCCGGCACCTCAAACGACGTACTCGATCGCACGACGCCCAAGTCGAAGCCGGCGCCCGCCACGAGCGTCTTAAAGACCGAGCCGGGCTCGTAGGCGTCGGTGACCAGGCGCAAGTTCATATCCTCGGTCTTGGCGTTTTCCAGATCGGTCTGGTCGTAAGTCGGATACGAGCAGGCTGCCAAGATCTCGCCTGTCGTAGGATCGGTGACCAGCGCCGAGCCGTTCTTGGCCTTAGTCTTCTCAACTGCCTCTGCCAGAGCATCCTCAGCCGCACGCTGGATATTGACGTCGAGCGTCGTCACGATATCAACGCCGTCGACCGCAGCCACCTTTTTATAGGCACCGCCCGCGATATAGCTGCCGTCCCTCGCGCGCTCGCGTACGAGAGAACCGTTCGTGCCGGTCAGAAGCTTGTTGTATTGCTTTTCGAGACCCGTCAAGCCGTCGTTGTCTACATTCACTACACCCAGCACCTGCGATGCCAGATTGCCGTATGGATATACGCGCTTCATGGCCTGCTCAAAAAGCACGCCGGGCAGGTTCTTCTTCTCCAGCGCCGCAACATCGTCTTCGTCCACCTGGCGCTTGATATACACCCAGGTTCCATCGGACTCAACGAGCTTGCGGCAGGTCTTTTTATCGATTCCAGTTGCCTTGACCAGCGCCGACACCGTCTTGTCAACATCCTCGACAAGCTGCGGGTTCACGGCGATGTTGCGACATTCGACCGACGACGCCAACACGTTGCCGTTGCGGTCGTAGATGGTGCCGCGTTTGGCATAGAGGGTCTGCGCAAGCAGGCGGCGCGCATCGGCACGCTCGCGCAGTTTATCGGCTTCGACAATTTGATAGTCGGCAAGGCGAAAGACGCCCAAGCCCAAGCCAAGCCCGATGAAGCCCATGACGGCTTTGCGGCGAGGCAGAGGTGCGCCTGTGAGCCATTCGGTCGACGAACTCTTGCGCGACCTGGTGTTATGCACTTTAGGGCCGCCCGAGCCGCGAAGTCGCGACGCCGGGTCGTTGCCACGGGACTGCCCGGCGTTGTAAGATTGCCGACCCGTTCCTTGATAACCAGAACGTCCCCGCGACGAGGGACGTCCAGAACCGCGGCCCCCATCGGAACCGCGGCGATAGTCATTTGTCATACTCAGCTACCGTCTTGCTACTGAGCGGTCGCGGTCGCGTTGGCGCCCGCGGCTGCATCCTGCGAAAAGTCAAGTGTAACGCTCTCGCTGGGCTCCACCATGCCATAAGCGCCCGCAAGGTCGCGAATGCGCGTGTCGGCGCCATAGACCGAATGCATGACCTCCAGGTCGGAGCTCTCATCGGTCGCCTTTTCGAGCGTGCTGGTAAGCTCGGCGTTGCTGTTGAGCACCTGGGCCGTAACGCCGGCGAGCGCCACGCGGGCGACGCCGATCGTCATGAAGATAGCCGCAATGATGCAAAACGTTTTAAGAACGCTCATGAAAACCGGGCTTACCGCCTGGTTTGCCTGACGGCCCGCGCCCGTGTAGACATCAAAGCGCGGCGCGCGCTGCTCACGGGGAGCAACGGGGGCCTGCGGCGTCTCACGATAGGCGGGCATGGCGTTCATATCATAGGCGAGTGCTGCGCTTGAAGTGTTGTAGCCCATGATATGCCGCCTCCCATCCCGAGTACGTTGGTAGTGTGTTTAAGCTTCGTTTATGGTGCGAGCGGGAGGTCCAATATCGCGCGGTCGCGCCTACAGACGCTGCGCCACGCGGATTTTGGCTGATCTCGCCCGAGGGTTGCGCTCAACCTCATCAGGCTGGGCAACCAAGGGTTTGCGGGTGATGACCTTGAGTATCGGCACGTTGCCGCACACGCACACCGGAATCTCCGGCGGACACGTGCACCCCTGGCTCATCTCCTTAAAGTGGTTCTTTACGATACGGTCCTCGAGCGAGTGATACGAGATGACGCAGATACGTCCGCCCGGGTTGAGCCACCTGGTGGCGGCATCAAGCCCTCGTTCGAGCACATCGAGCTCGTGATTGACCTCGATGCGAATGGCCTGGAAACTTTTCTTGGCCGGGTGTCCGCCATGCCGACGAGCGGCAGCCGGGATACCCGCCTTGATGATCTCGACAAATTGGCCGGTGGTTTCGATCGGTTCTTGCTCGCGGCGGCGCACGATCTCGCGCGCGATCTGCGAGGCGAACTTCTCTTCGCCGTAGACGCGTAGAATCCGGGCGAGGTCGTGTTCGTTATAGGTGTTGATGACCTCAGCTGCGTTTAAGGTGTTATTACCCGGATCCATCCGCATGTCCAATGGGGCGTCCTCGTTATACGAAAAGCCCCTGCCAGGGATATCGAGTTGCGGTGACGAAACGCCCAAATCGAACAGGAAGCCATCGACCCCGGGCACCTCGGCCGAGCAAAGAAGCTCGTCCAAGTCGCCGAAGTTGCCCTTCAGCAGCTGGTGCGGAACGCCGGGAACCTCGCGGTCCAGACGGGCGCCAGCGGCCTCGAGGGCCATGTCGTCCTGATCGACGCCGAGCAAAAGGCCCGTCTCCCCCACCTGCGCGGCCATCTTTACCGAATGGCCGGCACCGCCAAGGGTGCAATCGCAGACAACGGAGCCGCTCTTTAGCCGCAGCGACTCAAGCACTTCGCCGAGCATGACAGGTTCATGCCGATATTCTTGTGTCAAGATCCCACGCTCCATCCGTTACCCGTGCCTTGCCCTTACGAGAAGAAGAGGTCCAGCAGGGCCTCATCGTCATCGTCCTCATCGGCCGCGGCGCGATCCCAAACCTCAAGGTGGTCGTAGTTGCCCACAACCGTGACCTCGCGGTCGAGGTTCGCCTGCTTGCGGAGAGACTCGGAAAGACCGATACGACCGGCGCTGTCCACGTCCATCGACGTGGTGCGCTTGTTGATCGCTCTCATGAGCTTCTGGTCATTAATGTCACGCGGGTTAAAACCCTCGTGGCCCTCACGACCCGCGAAGAGTCCTTCGACCCACTTATCGAAGGCCTCGGCAGAGAACACGTACAGAGCATCGACATCCAGGGCTTTGAACACGCGAACGTGCTCTCCAAGCTCCTCGCGAAGGGGTGCAGGCAGGGACAGACGACCTTTTGCATCGAGATTGCGCTCGTATGCACCAGTCATTCCCATGTGCGCCCTCCCCTCGGTTACTCAGATGGCACGTACGCGGGGAACCACCCCGCCTGTCGACGTCATTAATAATATGGGGAACCGCCCCATTTTTCAACACCTTTCCCCACCCCTTCCCCCCCCCCGCCCCACTACTCCACCCACCATATATTGCAAAACACCCCCAAGCATATGTTCGAAAACACAATATGTTGTGTTTACAGCAACAGCGGGATGCCACCTGTAGAACCACGCCCGCGAACCTCAACCTTCAAGTTGACCTTGAGGCGATTTTTACGTCCCTTTACACGCCGTTCACATCGCCCCCAAACTCCCCCGCCCACGGTACACACGGCCCACCACCGCGTCGGTGTCTGGCGAAAAATGGGACGGGCCCAGATTGCCCATGCGCGCAAAAGTGCGTCTCGGCAATCTGGGGCCCGTCCCATTTAATATTTATAAATATGCAGGCCAGCGATGTGTTAACGATGTGCCAGCGGGTGCGCCGCCAGATAGACCTCGGTCAGTTGCGTACAATCGACATGCGTGTAGACCTGCGTGGTCGATATATCGGCATGTCCCAAGATCTCCTGTAGCACACGGAGGTCTGCGCCGCCCGCAAGCATATGGGTGGCAAAGGAGTGACGCAGCGTGTGGGGATGGAGTCCCACCAGCCCCACCTGGCGCCCGTAGCGCTCACAGATGGTATGGATGCCCTGGCGCGACAGACGGCGGCCGTTCTTATTTAAAAAGACCGCCGAGGTCTCGGTTCCGCGGGCATGGGCCGCCAAGCGAGAACGCCCCTCAGTTACATAGAGCGTCAGAGCTCGCGCCGCGCTTCCCACCAGCGGGGACAGGCGTTCCTTTGAGCCCTTACCACGAACGAGCACAAAGCCATCGTCGATATGGATATCGCCCACATCGAGCCCCACCAACTCGCTCACACGCAAACCGCATCCGTAGAGCACTTCCAAGATGGCATGGTCGCGCAAGCCCATCTCGCCCTCGGGGAAGTCTTGATCGAGCAGCGCCGAGACATCCTCCACCGATAGATACTCCGGCAAACGCTCAGCCTTTTTAGGCAGGCGCAACGCCGCCGTTGGATTTTGGGCCACAGCCCCATCGCGCACCAAAAAGGCATGCAGGCCCTTCACGGCCGCAAGCGCACGCTCCACCGAGGCATCCGAATAGCCCCCATCGCGACGGTCGGCGACAAAGCCCTCCACGACCTGACGGGTCACCTCTTCAAAGGACACAATACCCGCCCGCTCCAGATAGGCGCAGTACGTCGTCAGGTCACGACGATAGGCCGCAATCGTGTTGCGCGCCAAACCCCGCTCGACCGCGAGGTAATCGAGATACTCCCCCGCCGCCACGGCGAGCGACGAGGGAGTAGCTTCGGTATGTTCCTTATTCGCCGGCACCCTTAGTCCGTAGCGAGGTTCATGGGCGTCACCTGCAGACGGTCGACACCCTCGTGCTGGCCGATCGAAGCGCGCACGAACTCGCGGAACAGCGGCTGCGGGTTGGTCGGGCGGCTCTTGAACTCGGGATGAGCCTGGGTTGCCACATACCACGGATGCACGTCGCGCGGCAGCTCGACCATCTCGACCAGGCGCTCGTCGGGCGACAGGCCCGAGATAACCAAGCCGGCGTCCTCGAGCTGGTCACGGAAGGCGTTGTTGAACTCAAAGCGATGACGGTGACGCTCGTAGACGAGCTCCTCGCCATATGCCTCGCGAGCAAGGGTATCGGCGGCGAGCTTGCACGGATAGGCGCCCAGGCGCATGGTGCCGCCCTTCTCGGTCACGTCCTCCTGCGAGCTCATCAGATCGATGACGCTATACGGACCGTCCGGATCGAACTCGGAGGAGCTGGCACCGGCAAGGCCAACGACATTGCGGGCGAACTCGCACACGGCGACCTGCATACCCAGGCAAATGCCCAGATACGGAATCTTGTGCTCACGGGCAAACTCGGCCGCAAGGATCTTGCCCTCCAGGGCGCGCTTGCCAAAGCCGCCGGGGACCAGGATGCCCGAGGCGTCGCCCAGAACCTCGGAGACATTCTGCTCGTCGAGGCTCTCGCCGTCGACCAGCTGGACGTCCACATGGCGATCGTAGAAGACGCCCGCATGGTGCAGGGCCTCGATAACCGACAGGTACGCATCGGGCAGCTGCGTGTACTTGCCCACGACGGCGATCTTCACCTTGTCGGCGTGATGGTTGGCGTGATTCTGTTTGCGCAGGAACTCGTTCCACTCGCTCATGTCGCGCTCACGCGGATCCAGACCCAGGCGCTCGCAAATGCGCAGGTCAAAGTCCTGCTCGGCAAGCAGCTGCGGAACATCGTAAATGCTCGCGCAGTCCTCGTTGGTAAAGACGCAATCGGTGTCGACGTCGCAGAAGCTTGCGATCTTTCCGCGGATAGCGTCATCGATATGGTGGTCGGAGCGCAGCACGATGATATCGGGCTGGATGCCAAAGCTGCGGAGCTCCTTGACGGAATGCTGCGTGGGCTTGGTCTTGACCTCGTGGGCGGCGGCGATATAGGGAACGAGCGACACGTGGATGTAGCAGACGTTCTCGGGGCCGGCCTCCTTGCGGTACTGGCGAATAGCCTCGACAAACGGCTGCGACTCGATGTCGCCGATCGTGCCGCCCAGCTCGGTGATGACCACATCGGAGCCGGTCTGCTCCTCAATGCGGCGGAACTTGTCCTTAATGGCATTGGTGACGTGCGGAATCACCTGTACGGTGCCGCCCAAAAAGTCGCCGCGACGCTCGCGGGCGATTAGGCTTTTGTAGATGGCACCGGTCGTAAAGTTGGAATCGCGGGTCAGGTTCTCATCAATAAAGCGCTCGTAATGACCCAGGTCCAGGTCGGACTCGTAACCATCCTCGGTAACGAAGACCTCACCATGCTGGAACGGGCTCATGGTACCGGGGTCGACGTTCAGATACGGGTCGGCCTTCTGCATCGTTACTTTGTAGCCACGCGACTTGAGCAGACGGCCCAGCGAGGCCGCGGTGATACCCTTGCCCAGGGACGAAACCACGCCACCGGTTACGAACACATGCTTGGTCATATTGAGTTACCTGCGCTTCCCGTAGAAGTTGTTTATCCACATCTTACGGGTCTTCATTGTAATACTCGCGCCGCGGACCGTTCGCAATTTTTCTCGCGTGCGATTGCATTTCTCAATCTTGAAACAAAACGCCGCCCGGTTTCCCGGGCGGCGTCGCTATGGCAAGGGTTACATGCTGCTATCGATCAGCAACCTCGTCCTCAAGCATTTCTTGAACGAGCATGCCGGTACGGACGCCCTCAAGATACCACTCGCCACGTTCGGTGAGGCAAATGCCATTTGCAAGCTGACCGCCGTCGTCGCTATAACGCGAGACGACATCAATCATGCCTTCGGAATCCAAGCGATCGATTGCGGCGCGGACACGATACGGCGAAACCCCCACGCGCTCGGCAAGCGTTTTGCGCGAGAAACCATACGGCCCGCCATTGTCTTCGGTTTGCTGGTCGATCTCCATCAACACCAGCACCTCGACACGCTTCATATCGTTGACACTCGCACGACCCTTGCCCGCCATAGCAGCCTCCTCAAACCGAGCACGAGCATCTAACGCGCCGTGCGCGACCGACACACCTCACGATGGCAGGTAATATCCATCATGCGGCATCCCGCTAAGGATGAAACAGTTACGGTTATTGTATACCGCTCAAATTGTTTCTAGGCAGGTAAACAGCTATTTTTCGCCGAAATAGGCGCTTTATTGATCAAAAAGCCGTACCGGGCGCTAACCCGATACGGCCAAAATGCAATGCAATTACCGCGGTGCTTCAAACTTAGCGATGGAAGAAACCGCGGCGCTCAAACTTGGGCTCGCAGCACACGTTGATACCCAGTTTGCGCAGTACCGTCTCGTCCGTCGGCGAGATAATCACGCTAAAGAAGGCATCGCAACCGCGCAGCTGCTCCAGGCCCGAAAGGACGCGAGCGGCCGTCTCACTCGTGGCCGAGGTGATCGACAGCGCCATAAGCGTCTCGTCGGTGTGGAGACGCGGGTTTTTGCTGCCCAGGAAATGCGTCTTGAGCTTGCTGATGGGCTCGATCGCTTCATCGCTAATGACCTCGAGCTCAAGGTCGACGCCCGAGACATGCTTAAGTGCATTCATGATGAGCGAGCTCGCAGCGCCCAGGCGCGTGGAAGTCTTGCCGGTCACCACGGAGCCATCGGGCATAACCATGGCACCCACGGGACCACCCGTCAGTTGCTCCCTGGTGAGGGCCGCCGAGCGCGCCGGTGAGTAGTTCTTATCGATGCCGGCTTTCTTCATAATGATCTTGAGACGGTCGACTTGCTCATCGCCCACGCCGGTACGGCGCACATTTTCGACCGCGGTAAAGTAGCGGCGGACGATCTCCATCTTGGAAGCGTCGCGGCAGGCATCGTCATCGGTGATGGCAAAGCCGACCATATTGACGCCCATGTCCGTAGGACTCTGGTAGGGGCTCTTGCCCAGGATCTTTTCCATCAGAGCACGGACCACCGGGAAGGCCTCGACGTCGCGGTTGTAGTTGACCGTGGTCTTGTTATAGGCCTCAAGGTGGAAGGAGTCGATGATATTGGCATCGTCGAGGTCCGCCGTGGCCGCCTCGTAGGCGATGTTGACCGGATGCGTGAGGGGAAGGTTCCAGACCGGGAAGGTCTCGAACTTGGCATAGCCGGCGGCCGTGCCATGCTTGTGCTCGTGATAGAGCTGAGACAGGCAGGTGGCAAGCTTGCCCGAGCCAGGACCGGGGGCAGTGACCACGACGAGCGGTCGGGTGGTCTCGACAAACTCATTCTTGCCGTAGCCATCGTCGGACACGATCAGATCGACATCGTGCGGATACCCCTCGATGGGATAGTGCAGCTTGGCGGGAATACCGAGCGCGTTCAGGCGGTTGCGGAACACATCGGCAGCGGGCTGGCCGGCGTACTGGGTGATGACCACAGCCGCGACAGCAAAGCCGTTGCCGCGGAACAGGTCAACCAGGCGCAGCACATCCTCGTCATAGGTAATGCCGAGGTCACCACGAGCCTTGTTTTTCTCGATGTGGTTCGCGTTGATCGCGATGATAACCTCGACATCGTCGGCGATGCTCTTGAGCATGCGGAACTTGCTGTCCGGTTCAAAACCCGGCAGCACGCGGCTCGCATGATAGTCATCGAACAGCTTACCGCCAAACTCCAAATAGAGCTTGCCACCAAACTGCGAGATGCGCTCCTTAATGTGAGCAGCCTGCAGCTCGATATACTTCGCGTTGTCGAAACCCTGGCGCATATATGGCTCCCGTCCCGTTTCCATTTAATGTTCTAGGCGATTATAACGGAGCAGACCCTCCCCAACGCCCAAGCAATCAACTGGCACCAACCAAACACGCCATCGATAAGTTGCGGTGGAATAGTTCCCGTTTAACCCCTCCAGACGACCAAACAGGAACTATTCCACCGCAACTTCCCTTTTTGGCGCAAACAAACCTGGCCTTTGTATCAATAATGGAAACGTCGCAGGTTGAGCATAAGCCAGCGAAAGCCCACCAGAGTAGGCAAAGCGTCCTCTGCACCAACAATGGAAAGCGCCGCAGGCAGAGGACGGACAGCGAGCGCCGTCCAGAACGTACAAGTTGGCATGAAAAAGGCGAGGCATAGACCTTTTGGTCATGCCTTGCCTTTTGAATGACAAATTGTCGTTCTGGACGGCGCGTAGCGTCGACCGGTTCCGCGGTTTGGTAAAACCGCGGAACAAAAAGTCGCCCCCTCCCGCGCACGGAACGGAAGGGGGCTAAAGGTAGGAGTCTACCGGTGGGTTTACCCCACCGGACAGACGATGACCAGGTGATCCTTTACAGGATCGTCAAGGTTTCCGTGGGGTACCCGTTGGGTACTTAGAGCAACACGCAGGCGACGGTCAGGATGATGGCGCAGACGACGGAGAGCGCGACGATGAGCTTAAGGGCAAACTTGAGCCAGGTCGTCCACTCGATCTTGGCCAGGGCGAGACCGCCCATGATGGCGCCGGAGGTCGGGGTGAACAGGTTCACGACACCGATGGCGGCGGAGAAGATCATGACCATGACCTCGGGGGAGAAGCCGAGCTTAACAGCCAGCGGTCCCATGATGGGCATGGAGACGGTGGCCATACCGGAGGTCGAGGGGATCAGGAAGGACAGGCCGAAGTAGACCAGGAAGCTCATGGGAGCGAAGATCACGCCGGACAGACCAGCCAGGGCATTGGCGGCAGCGTCGAGGACGAAGACGTCGAGGCCGGTGTTAGCCATGAGGACGGAGATACCACGAGCGAGGGCGATGACGAGAACAACGGACATCATGTCGGCAGCGCCGGTGATGAAGGTGTTAACGATCTGCTTCTCGGACAGGCCACCGATGATACCGATCAGGACGGCCATGAGGAAGAACCAGGTGGAAGCCTCGTCGAAGTACCACTGGCCAATGGGCAGGCCGGTGATCAGGGCAGACCAGCCCTGGACGACGGCGTTACCGTCGGCGTCGTAGACAGCGCCAGCGTCGAAGAAGTTGGCGACGCCCTCGTTGAGGTCGGCCAGCGGAATGAAGCCGACGATCATGACGACGAAGGTGAAGGCGAAGGCGATCAGAACACCCTTCTGACGACCGGTGAGCTTGACCTCCTTGTGGACCTCGGAAGCAGCCTTGCCGTGAGCCTCTTCGGCGTCCTTGAGCTCCTGCATCGACAGGATGGTGGAACCCTTGTCAGCCTTGACCTTCTTGGCGTAGCTCATCACGAAGAAGATGGACATAGCGGTAGTGACAATCCACAGGACGGCACCGAGGCCGATGATGATGGACTGGTTGACCTCAATGCCAACGCCGGTCAGAGCGTCGACGGCAGCGCCGACGGCGAACGGGTTAACCGTGGAGCCCAGGCAGCCGCAGCCAGCGCCGAGCAGGACGGTAGCGGCACCGACCATGGGGTCGAAGCCAGCGGCCATCATGGTAGCGGCGAGCAGGGCGTAGAAGGGAACGGTCTCCTCGCACATACCATAGGTGGTACCACCGAGGGAGAAGATGAGCATCAGCACGGGAATGAGCATAATCTCGTTGCCCTTAAGCTTCTGCACCAGAACGGCGATGCCGTTGTCCAGGGCGCCGGTCTCGGTCATCATGCCGAGGAAGCCGCCCAGGATCATAACGAAGAGGCAGACGGGCAGAGCGTCAGCGAAGCCCAGGATCGGGGCGGTGCAGAAATCGCTCAGACGGGCGGCAGTAACCGCGCCACCGGACGTACCGGAGACGATAACGGTAATCACTGCGACAATTGCCAGCAGAGCAAGAAGAATGGTGAACGATGAAGGCATACCGCGCTTTTTCTTAGCGGTCTCAGTCATAGTTCTCATCCCCCCTTCATAAATCATTTACTGATCTCGCCAGAAGCGGCTCTTCCGTGCCGTGCCTGCCGCTTGATGCGAGATTATTACCAGATAAAACCGCTCGGGGTGTGCAGCAATACACCCCGAGCGAGATGCTAGATGCTCTTACTTGAGCGTGGCGTACATGACAGCCTTGATGGTGTGCATGCGGTTCTCGGCCTCGTCGAAGACCTTGGAAGCGGGGCTCTCGAAGACCTCGTCGGTGACCTCCTGCTCGGTGATGCCGAACTGCTCGCACTTCTCGGCGCCAATGGTGGTGTTGGTGTCGTGGAAGCTGGGCAGGCAGTGCAGGAAGATGGCACCCGGGTTGGCCATAGCCATGACCTCGGAGGTGACACGATACGGGGTGAGCTGAGCGATGCGCTCGGCCCAGACCTCGTCGGGCTCGCCCATGGAGACCCACACGTCGGTGTAGATAACGTCGGCACCGGTGACGCCGTCCTTGACGTCGGTGGTCAGCTTGATGGTGCAGCCGTTGGCCTCGGCGATGGGCTTGCAGGCCTCGATGACGTCGTCGGCGGGCATGCACTCCTCGGGGCCGCAGGCCACGAAGTTCATGCCGAGCTTGGAGCAGACGACCATGAGGGAGCGAGCAACGTTGTTCTTGCAGTCGCCCATGAAGACGAGGGTCTTGCCCTTGATGTCGTAGTTGAAGTTCTCCTGGACGGTCAGGATGTCGGCGAGCATCTGGGTGGGGTGCCACTCGGTGGTCAGGCCGTTCCACACGGGCACGCCAGACTTGGCAGCGAGCTCCTCGACGTCGTCCTGGGCAAAGCCACGGAACTCGATGCCATCATACATGCGGCCGAGAACGCGGGCGGTGTCCTCGATGGACTCCTTCTTGCCCATCTGCGACGAACCGGGATCGAGGTAGGTGACGCCCATGCCCAGGTCCATGCCGCCGACCTCGAAGGCGCAGCGGGTACGAGTGGAGGTCTTCTGGAAGAGCAGGACGATGTTCTTGCCCTCGAGATAACGGTGCGGAACGCCAGCGCGCTTCATGTCCTTGAAGTTCTTGGAAAGCTTGAGCAAGTACTCGATCTCCTCGGTGGAGAGGTCGAGGAGCTTGAGGAAGCTACGGCCGGAGAGGTTAACACCCATGGTTTGATTCCTTTCGAAGAAATGAATTACGTAAGTATTAGTGGTGCCCGTTTAACGGGTGAAGCCGGTGCGGTTGTAGGGGGACCGCACCGGAAACGGAAAGACTTAGAGGTCCTCGCGCCAGAAGGGCATGCTCATGCAGCGCGGGCCGCCGCGGCCGCGGGAGAGCTCGGCGGAGGGCACGACGAGAAGGTCCAGGCCCTCCTTGTACAGCACGTCGTTGGTGACGGTGTTGCGGGCGTAGACGCAGATCTTGCCGGGCTCGACGCACAGGGTGTTGGAGCCGTCGTTCCACTGCTCGCGGGAGGCCGCGATCGGGTCGCCGCCGCCGCAGGGGATCAGCTTGACCTGGTCGACGCCGGTGGCGTCCTCCAGGACGTGCTCGAGGGTGTCCTCGATCAGGCGGATGTTCACGTCGCCCGGGTTCTTGCCGGCGGTCAGCTCGTAGACGCGCAGGGTGCCCATGATGGCGGGGTGGATCGTGAACTTATCGACGTCGATCTGGGTGAAGACCGTGTCGAGGTGCATGAAGGCGCGCGAGACCGGGATGTCGAAGGCCAGGATGCGCTCGACCTTGGAGTCGGAGTTCCAGAAGATGTTCTGGGCCATGACGTCGATCGCGGCGGCCTGGGTGCGCTGGGAGATGCCGACGGCGAGGGTCTTCTCGTTGATGTTCAGCACGTCGCCGCCCTCGGTGTGGAACTGGCAGTCGCGGCGGAAGTACAGCGAGACGTCCTTGTAGTCGGGGTGGTACTTGAAGACGTACTTGCCGTACAGGGTCTCGCGGTTGCGGGTGACCGAGTACATGCGGTTGAGGTTGACGCCCTCGCCGACGACCGCGAACGGGTCGCGGGTGAAGTAGAGGTTGGGCATCGGGTCGATGATCAGGTCGGACTCGGACTCGGAGTTGACCAGGGAGTCGAGGGTCGTGGACGCCGTGAGGGGCATGTCGATCTCGGACTTGGTCATGCCGGCCATGGTCTTCTTGACGAACTCGAGGTTGTCCTCGATGGAGTCCAGCTTCTCGCGGACGATCTGCGGCATGTGCTGGCCGCGGATGCCTGCCTCGGCGATGTACTGGTCGGTGAACTCGGCGCGGGCGCCGGGGACCTGGTCGAACACCTCGGCGACGAGGTTCTCGAGATAGAGGACCTCCACGCCCTGGTCCCTCAGGATCTGGGCGAAGGTGTCGTGCTCCTGCTGCGCGACCTCCAGGAACGGGACGTCGTCGAACAGGAGTCGCTCGAGCTCGTCGGGCGGCAGGTTGAGGAGCTCGTCGCCGGGACGGTGCAGGCAGACCTTCCTGAGCTTGCCGATCTCGGAAGGCACGTGCAGACCTTTCGTCATGGCCTCCTACCTTTCTTTCGGGCCCTTGTCAGGGCCGATTCGTTAGCGCCCCTCCGTGTGAGGCGTTATTGCTGACGGCATATTTATATCCAAAATCAGCTCATACTTCCACCTTGCCCCCGAACGGTTTTTTATAGGGGGTGAACGGCATACACATATACTTCACGCATGGCACACTTCATCTTAATAAAGCGTATTTACGTGCTTAAACGCGTTTTCAATCCTAAAATCAAATGGAACTTAACTTTGTTAAACCATCCTCAAATTGCATATTTCCACTAAAGCTATGAATAGAATTGGCGGTTCATACCGCGTCTCAACCATTTTCATTTTTATTCAGAAAAAAGTTTGTCCTATTCATTTCTGGTAAATAAATTACCGTTTACCAGACGCTTGATACCGTTCACCGGAAACTCAGTATAAGGCCCAGCGGATACCGGCTCGCTTTACGGCCCCATTTGTAACAACTTGACTTCTCGGTATAGAAAAACGGACCCGCTTCACTAGGGAAACGGGTCCGTTTTCGATTATCTTCGGCCAATTTAGATAACGCCCTCGAAGATCATCGGAATCCTAGCGATCAAACTCCGCCAGCGCCTCGCCCAAAAGCCTCAGGCCCTCGCGCAGAACGTCCTCGCTCGCGCAGTAGCCCAGGCGTGCGCCACAGGGAAGCTCAAAGCGGCTGCCGGGTACCAGCAGCACTCCCCTCTCGGACAGCAGGCGCTTGCAGAACTCCTCGTCGTCCTCGGGAATATCAAGCTGGATAAACGAGGTGGACACGCCCTGCGGCGCCGTCCAGGAAACGCGGTGCTGCGTATCGATCCAAGCCTGCGCGATATCGCGGTTGCCAAACACGATCTTGCGATTGCGCTCAAGGATCTTGTCCTTGTGCTCAAGCACATAGGTCGCCAGGGCATCGTTGAACACGCCGCCGCAGATCATGGTGTAATCGCGATAGGTGCGGATGCGGCTGGATATCTCTTCGTCTGCCACGACCCAGCCCACGCGGGCCGCAGGCGTCGAATAGGTCTTGGACACCGAGTTGGTGACAATGGCATTCTCGTACACGTCAGCCATCGACATAAAGGCCTCGGTGTTCTCAAGCGGCAGATACACCTCGTCGCACAGCACGTAGGCGCCCACCGAACGGGCGATCTCGGCAATCTGGCCGAGCATATCGGCATCGAGCACCGTACCGATGGGGTTCGATGCGTTGTTGATGCAGATGAGTCTGGTGTTGGGGCGCACCAAGCGCTTGAGTTCCTCGATATCGGGCTTCCAGCCGAGTTCCTCGCGAAGCTCCCAATACTCGACCTCGGCGCCCAGCGTGCGCGGAATCTCGTAGAGCGGCGCGTAGGTGGGCCACTCGGCGATAACATGGTCGCCGGGCTCGACCACAGCCATGATGGCGTTGAGGTTAGCGCCCGTGCAGCCATTGGTCTGCAGAATGTGATCGGGATTGACCTCCCGACGATACAGCTTGGCAACCTCGGCCTTAAACTCCGGCGAGCCCTCGATCCAGCCGTAGTTCATCTTCTCGCGATCCAGGCGCTCGTAGAACGTGGCGCCGTCCTGTTCATCAAGCGCGCGCAGCTCGCCCATGGTGAGCGACGAGATCGTCGACTGGGCGATGTCCCACGTGGCGCTCTTCTCCCAAACGTTGAGCCATTCCTCAACGCCAATCGTCTTGATGTCCATGGCCAAGCTCCTTACAAAAGCAGTCATCCAATCGTGTTGACGTTCCTCATACAAGATTGGGGCGGTGCGAAAACCCGCACCGCCCCAATGGGAGACATCTAATGGCAGCTAGATGTATGTATTATGACCTGTACGGGTCCTAGAAGACCCTAGAGGTCCTCGCGCCAGAAGGGCATGCTCATGCAGCGCGGGCCGCCGCGGCCGCGGGAGAGCTCGGCGGAGGGCACGACGAGAAGGTCCAGGCCCTCCTTGTACAGCACGTCGTTGGTGACGGTGTTGCGGGCGTAGACGCAGATCTTGCCGGGCTCGACGCACAGGGTGTTGGAGCCGTCGTTCCACTGCTCGCGGGAGGCCGCGATCGGGTCGCCGCCGCCGCAGGGGATCAGCTTGACCTGGTCGACGCCGGTGGCGTCCTCCAGGACGTGCTCGAGGGTGTCCTCGATCAGGCGGATGTTCACGTCGCCCGGGTTCTTGCCGGCGGTCAGCTCGTAGACGCGCAGGGTGCCCATGATGGCGGGGTGGATCGTGAACTTATCGACGTCGATCTGGGTGAAGACCGTGTCGAGGTGCATGAAGGCGCGCGAGACCGGGATGTCGAAGGCCAGGATGCGCTCGACCTTGGAGTCGGAGTTCCAGAAGATGTTCTGGGCCATGACGTCGATCGCGGCGGCCTGGGTGCGCTGGGAGATGCCGACGGCGAGGGTCTTCTCGTTGATGTTCAGCACGTCGCCGCCCTCGGTGTGGAACTGGCAGTCGCGGCGGAAGTACAGCGAGACGTCCTTGTAGTCGGGGTGGTACTTGAAGACGTACTTGCCGTACAGGGTCTCGCGGTTGCGGGTGACCGAGTACATGCGGTTGAGGTTGACGCCCTCGCCGACGACCGCGAACGGGTCGCGGGTGAAGTAGAGGTTGGGCATCGGGTCGATGATCAGGTCGGACTCGGACTCGGAGTTGACCAGGGAGTCGAGGGTCGTGGACGCCGTGAGGGGCATGTCGATCTCGGACTTGGTCATGCCGGCCATGGTCTTCTTGACGAACTCGAGGTTGTCCTCGATGGAGTCCAGCTTCTCGCGGACGATCTGCGGCATGTGCTGGCCGCGGATGCCTGCCTCGGCGATGTACTGGTCGGTGAACTCGGCGCGGGCGCCGGGGACCTGGTCGAACACCTCGGCGACGAGGTTCTCGAGATAGAGGACCTCCACGCCCTGGTCCCTCAGGATCTGGGCGAAGGTGTCGTGCTCCTGCTGCGCGACCTCCAGGAACGGGACGTCGTCGAACAGGAGTCGCTCGAGCTCGTCGGGCGGCAGGTTGAGGAGCTCGTCGCCGGGACGGTGCAGGCAGACCTTCCTGAGCTTGCCGATCTCGGAAGGCACGTGCAGACCTTTCGTCATGGCCTCCTACCTTTCTTTCGGGCCTTTCGGCCGAATCTCTCAGCGCCCTTCCATAGCGGACGCTGCTTGCTGACAGCTCTAGTTATATCCAAATTCCACCCGCAATTCCACCTCGCCCCCGAACGGTCAACAAAGTGCGATGAACGGTATATCGCACGAGATTCCCCCATAATGTACTTCGGCGTTCTAAAGTAACTTTTCTAAGGTAAACGCTCTTTTTTCTTAAAAACTATTTGCAATTGCATCTCTAAACTTTTGATTCAGAATTGCATAGCTAAATCGGTTTTATGTATATAAATGATGTTTGTTTCCGTTTCCGCCTGCATTCAATGATATTCAGCTATCCATCATTCTTATTCACACTTACGTACCAGTTGAGTGAGGATATAGACCGCTTGCAGACGAGCAGGACGTCAGTCCTATGACTTGTCAGCGTAAGAAGTAGGTAAAGATACCGTTCACGCGATACGTCCGTGCCACAGGTCGACTAAATTGAGACAATAGTGAATAGTGTTAGGCTACCGTCCCCTGTGGGGACTGAACGGACAGATGCATATGCCGAGCAAAATCGAAAAGAAGCAAGCCGCCGCAAAGCTGCGCAAACCGCCGCGCGACTTCTCATACACGCAAAACCGAGAGCTCAGCTGGCTACGCTTTGACAACCGCGTGCTCGACGAAGCCTTCGACGAAACCGTTCCGTTATTCGAGCGACTAAAGTTCGTCTCGATCTTCGAGTCCAACCTCGACGAGTTCCTTATGGTGCGCGTGGGCGGCCTGTCCGATCTGGCGGAGCTCAAAAAACAACCTGTCGACAACAAGAGCAATATGACCGCCTCCGAACAGGTCGATGCTGTCATGGCCGAAATGCCCGGGCTCCTTACCCGTTGGGAGTCCATCTTTAAGAGCATCGAGGGCAAGCTCGACACCTTGGGCGTTCACCGCGCCCACATCGATTCGCTTACGCCCGAGGAGCGCACCTTTGTAACCCGCTACTTCCAGGCCTACGTGTCGCCGGTCATCTCGCCGCTGGTCATCGATCCTCGCCACCCCTTCCCCAACCTACGCAACGGCGCGCTCTATCTGGCCTGTGGTCTGGACGGCGCCACCGACGAGGAGAGCCTACTGGGCCTTATCGAGATTCCCGCCTCGATGAACCGCGTGGTCGAGATCCCCTCGCCCACCGGCACCTACTCCTACATCTTGCTCGAGGACGTCATCCTCGCCTGCCTGGACAGCTGCTTTGGCTCCTATAAGCCGCTGGATCGTGCGCTGATCCGCGTCACCCGCAACGCCGACATCGATCCGGACGGCGAGGGCGTCGAAGAGGAAGAGGACTACCGCCAGCACATGAAGCGCATTCTCAAGAAGCGCCTGCGCCTGCAGCCGGTAGTGCTCGCGGTCTCGGGGTCGCTCGAGAAGGCGACGCTCAAGACTATCCGCAAGGCGCTCGAGCTTTCGCGTCGCTCGGTCTTTACCTGCGATATCCCGCTCAACCTGGGCTACGTCTTTGGCATTGAGGGCAAGATTCCCGAGCACCTGCGCAACGAGCTCCTCTTTACGCCGTTTAAGCCGCAGCCCAACCCCACCATCGATATGACCCGCTCCATCCGCGAACAGGTGCTGCAGGGCGACAAGCTGCTCTTTTATCCCTACGAGGCCATGAACCCCTTCCTGGATCTGGTGCACGAGGCCGCCTACGACCCCGAGTGCATCTCGCTGCGCATCACGCTCTACCGCGTGGCCAAGCAGAGCCGCCTGTGCGAGTCGCTGATCGATGCTGCCGAGAACGGCAAAGAGGTCACGGTGCTCATGGAACTTCGTGCCCGCTTTGACGAGCAGAACAACATCGAGTGGGCCGAGCGTCTGGAAGAGGCGGGCTGCACCGTCATCTATGGTTCCGAGGGCTTTAAGTGCCACTCCAAGATCTGCCAGCTCACCTATCGCGAGGGCATGGCGCTCACCCGCCTCACGCTTTTGGGCACCGGCAACTTTAACGAGAAGACGGCCAAACTCTACAGCGACTTTATGCTCATGACAGCCCATCCCGGCATCGGTGAAGACGCCAACCTGTTCTTCCGCAATCTGTCGCTGGGCAACCTGCGCGGCGACTACCGCTTCCTGGGTGTGGCGCCCGTCGGACTGAAACCGCTCATCATGCGCGGGCTTGACCGCGAGATCCAGCGCGCCCTTGCCGGCGAGCCCGCCCGCGTGTTCTTTAAGCTCAACTCGCTGACCGACCGCGAGGTTATCGACAAGATCGCCGAGGCATCGTGTGCCGGCGTGCGCGTAGACATGATCATCCGAGGCATCTCGTGCCTCAAGCCCGGTGTTCCGGGCAAGACCGAGAACGTGCATGTCCGTTCCATCGTCGGACGCTTTTTGGAGCACGCGCGCGTCTATGCTTTCGGCGTGGACTCGGACATGATTTACCTGAGCTCAGCAGACATGATGACGCGCAACACCGAGCACCGCGTGGAGATTGCCTTCCCCGTGCTCGACCCCACCTGCCGCGCCCTGGTGCACGAGTACATGGGCATGCAGCTGCGCGACAACGTGAAGGCCCGCAGCCTCACGAGCGACGGCACCTGGGTCCCCGTGGAGCGTGCAGAGGGTGAGAAACCCTTCAACTCACAGGAAGCCCTGCTGGAGCGCGCCTATCGCAACGCCGAGGCCGCGCCCGGGCCCGTCATTGAGGCGGAACCTGCCTCCGAGGCCGAGCCGCAGCCAGTAGCACCCAAGGTCCAAGAGGTCCAGGCGACCGTCATTGAGCCCGAGCCTGCACCTGCACCTCAGCCCGAGCCGCAGGTCACCAAGCCCGCACCCGAGACAAGCGCCCGTCGCGATAAGCCCGCCGGCAAGACCAAGGCCATCGAGCGCCATCGCCCCGGCCGCGTGCGCATGGGCCTGGGCCTGATTGGCCTAGGTCTTAAGACGCTCATTACCGGCAAGACGAAATAGTCGTTTGTAGAAGCAGTTTGTAGAAGCGCCCCGCATTTGAGGAAAGCCTCGGATGCGGGGCGCTTTTCCCTGCTACCATGGTGCGAGCAACAACGCGAATGACAGGCAGGAATATGAAGCTCACTATAGAATCGATGACCTACGGCGCCGACGGGCTGGCGCACGCCGACAACGGCAAGGCCGTCTTTGTGCAGGGCGCCGTGGCAGGAGACACCGTCGAGGCCGAGGTCGTACAGGACGGCAAGTCGTTCATGCGTGCCCGCACCACCGAGATTCTGGAGCCAAGCCCCGATCGCATTCAGCCTCCCTGCCCCTTCGTGGGCATCTGCGGCGGCTGCTCGTGGGGCAATCTCTCACGCACGGCACAGCTCGCCGCCAAGGAGCAAAACCTGCGCTCCACGCTCGAGCGCATCGGCAAGTTCGCTCCTGAGCAGGTCGATGAGTTGCTACAGCCCATCTGCCACACCATGGACGACTGGGGCTACCGCAATAAAATCGAGCTCGAACCGACCGTCGTCAACGGTCGCGTGCGCCTTGGCATGCACGGTGTCGACCCCAGCAAAATCGTGACCGTCGATACGTGTCCGCTGTTCGATAAGCGCTTCCCGAAGGCGCTCAAATCGGTCGTCGGCGCGCTCAACTATCTGAGCGGCAGCCACGACCTGGGCCTCGAGCGCGTGGGCATTCGCGCCTCGCGCCGCACCAAGGCACTCGAGGTCGCTCTCTGGACGCCTACGGGCTCCTTCCCGCGCTCGCAGGTCTCCCGCGTGCTGGCAGACGCCGCACACCCCACGAGCATCGTGCGCGTGATGAGCAAGGGCGAAAAGAAGGCCCGCCGTGTCTCCAAGGTCGAAATGCTCGCCGGAGAGGGCTCATGGACCGAGAATATCGCCGAGGGTCAGATGCGCCTGTCTGCTCCGTCGTTTTTCCAGGTCAACACCAAGGGTGCCGAGATTTTGATCGAGCTTGTCATGGAAGCGCTCGACCCGCAGGAAGACGAGCTTGCCGTGGACCTGTACTGCGGTGCCGGCACCTTTACCCTGCCGCTCGCCCGCCGCTGTGATTTTGTCGCCGCCGTCGAGGCCTACGGCCCGGCCGTGCGCGACCTGCGTCGCAACCTGGAGATCAACAAGCTCGATAACGTCGACGTCATCGGCGGCGACGCGGTGCGCGAGTTCCCCGATCAGGACGCCGATGTCCTGGTAGTCGATCCGCCGCGCGCAGGATTGGCGCCCGAGGCCATCGACCTCATCGCGAGTACGAGTGCCCGAGATGTTGCCTACGTGAGCTGCGACCCGGCAACTTTGGCCCGCGACCTCAAACACTTTGTCGAGGAGGGCACCTTCTCTCCCATCAAGATCACGCCGGTCGACCTATTCCCGCAAACCTTCCACTGCGAAACCGTCGTCCACCTCAAGCGCAACTAGACACATGATCATTGCTCAGAAAAATCATTGGGAAATCGAACGTGGCAAGCGGAGGTCTTCGGGGTATAAGACGGCTAATTGTATGCCGTCTATGAAAGGAACCCTCATGCCCAGCGTTGCCGTTCTCGCCGCCGATGGCTTTGAAACTATTGAATGCTTGACCATGGTCGATGTCATGCGTCGCGGCGGCGTGCGCGCCACGCTCGTCTCGATCATGCCCACGCGTGAGGTCGTAAGCTCGCTGCAGATCCCCGTGACCTGCGATGCGCTCTTTGATGAGATCGACTTTGACGAGTACGACTGCGTCGTGCTGCCCGGCGGCCTGCCCGGTGCCACCAACCTGCGCGCCGATCAGCGCGTCTGCGACGTGGTCTGCGAGTTCGCCGCGACCAAGTACGTCGCCGCCATCTGCGCCGCCCCGTTTATCCTGGGCGAGCTCGACCTGCTCGAGGGACGCCATGCCACGTGCTTCCCTGGCTTTGAGAAAAGCTTCCCCGAAGGCGCCTATACCGGCGAGAAGGTTACGCAAGACGGCAACATCATCACCGCCAGCGGCATGGCCCAGTCGCTCCCCTTTGCGCTTGAGCTGCTGCGCACGCTCGCCGGCGACAAGGCCGTCGAGAAGGTCGCCGAGGGCATCCAACTATGATTTTGGCTTCGCAATCGCCGCGCCGCATCGAGTTGATGCGCGAGGCAGGCTACAACATTCGCGTGATTCCCGCGGATATCGACGAAACGCCCTTTGATGGCGAGGCCCCGCTCACGCTTGTCGAGCGCTTGGCACGCGCCAAGGCGGCTGCCGTTGCTGCCGAGTATGCCGAACCCAATGAGCTGACGGTCGCGGCCGACACCATCGTCACCTTTGACGGCAAGATTCTGGGCAAGCCGGCAACCGAGGACGAGGCGCGCACCATGCTCCGTGAGCTTTCGGGCCGCACGCACCAGGTCGCAACCGGCGTCTGCATCGTTAAGGCAGGCGATACGGCCGCCCCGCATGCCGCCGAGAGTCTGTCCTTTGTCGATGTGACCGACGTGACGTTCTACGAGCTCACCGACGAGCAGATCGAGCACTACGTCGCCTCGGGAGAGCCCGTGGACAAGGCCGGCGCCTACGGCATTCAGGGCACAGGCGGACGCATGCTCGTGCACGATATTTCGGGCGACTTCTATAACGTGGTGGGCCTACCCATCGCCCGCGTCGCGCGCGCGATTCAAAAACTCTCGTAATTGCATCTGGCGCTGGGTATCCCCCAGCGCCTACAATTTTGGCGTACCGTACGGATCCCGACCGGGCACAAGGCGCGGCGGAAAACCGATAGGAGTTAAACATGGATACACTGCTCGAGGCCATTGACGTCTGCGATGTCGATGGCTTTTGCTATGGCAACTATACGGACGATGAGGCCGGCACCGGTTGCACCGTAATCGTGGCGCCCGAGGGTGCCACCGGCGGCGTTGACGTTCGCGGCGGTGCTCCAGCATCGCGCGAAACCGACCTGCTGCGACCCGAGAACACCGTCGACAAGGTCCACGCCGTCTGCCTTTCGGGTGGATCGGCCTTTGGCCTCGAGGCTGCAAGCGGCGTCGCTCGCGAGCTTGAGAGCCGCGGCATCGGCCTTCCCGTCGGCCCCACGCAGGTGCCTATCGTGTGCTCCAGCTGTATCTTCGACCTCGCCTTTGGTAACCCCACCGTGCGCCCCGACATTGAGGCCGGCATCGCCGCCGTGCGCGAAGCACTCGACCACACCCCCACCAAGCTCGAACAGGGCAACGTAGGCGCCGGCACGGGCGCTACCGTGGGTAAGCTCATGGGGCCTGCCACCTGCATGAAGGCCGGCCTTGGAGCTGCCGCCGTGGCACTCGGCCCCATCAAGGTGGGCGCCGTGGTCTCGGTCAACGCCTGCGGCAACGTTGTCGACCCCTTCACCGGCGAGTGGGTCGCCGGCATGCGCGCCGCAGCCGATAGCGACCAGATCGTCGACATGGAACTCGCAGCCTTTGCCGCCGCCGGATCCATGCAGATGCCGCTCGACCGCACCAACACCACCATCAGCTGCATCGTCACCAACGTGGAACTCACTAAGGCACAAGCCACCAAGGTCTCCCAGATGGCTGCAGACGCCTACGCACACGCCATCCGTCCCACGCACACCACCAACGACGGCGACACTATCTACACCCTCGCCAGCGGCAAACTGGGCGCCCAGGCAAGCGCCACCGTTCCCCTAGACCTGCTGGGCATGCTCGCAGTAAGGGCCCTGGAAACTGCCATCGTAAACGGAGCCAAAACCGCCAAAACCTCCCACGGCATCCCCGGTGCCGCAAAGTAAACTAGCTCGTCCGGTTGCCCGGTGGGCCTTGGTTATGTTTGCTGCTCTACAGTCCTGGCTCGCGCGAAGAGCACATTAAGTGCTCTTCGGCTCGTGCGGAACTCGCGACAAACATAACCAAGCCCCACCGGGCAACCTACCAACCAGATTCTTTTCAGCCCAGGCCCCTGTGTACCGCGCGTCGAAGATCTTCAAATTCACCTATCTGACAATCGATTTATAGCAGAGGCCCCTTGGCCTTTAGTTTGATACAAGTTCCGCACGAACCGGAAAGCACTTAATGTGCTTTCCGTGCGAGCAGGACTGTTCGCAGTAGCAAACTAAAGGCCAAGGGGCCCAGTCAACCTATCAGCAGCGATTACTCAGCAGCTAGTTGAATTTGAAGATCTTTGAGGCAAGACGGTATAGGCCGAGTGTGGTTTTGTCACCGGCACGACCGCGCAGATTGGTGAAGAACCCGACCACGCCGTAGCGGGCACGACGATACATGCGCTCGTCATAGGCCTTCAAATCATTCCACAGCGTCTTTAGGCGCTCGTCGGCGCAATCTTCCTCGGAAAGCTTGGTGAGCACCGAGCAGATCGCCATCATCATGGTGAAATAGCCCATCATGTACAAGCGCAAGCGCGACGACTCAACATCGCTGTACAGATGGTACGACTCCATCATGATACGTGTAACACGGAACTGCTGGTCCAGACGCTTGACCATCGTTGCCTCGTTGACGCTCTGGCCTTCGCGACCGATAAAGTAGCGGTAGAGGTCGATGTCGGCGTAGTACATGGTCTTGCAACGCGGTAGCGGCACGTAGGCGTAGATGTTGTCCACATAGAACGTGTGCGGCGGCATGGGAAGGTTGGACTCGCGCAGCACATCCGTGCGATAGCACAGGCTGTGCATGAGTAGGTTCTGGTCCAGGCGGAAATGACCGATCTGATCCCAGGAAAAGATCTTTTTGCGCGGCAGGGCAAATTTGTAGCCAATAGCGGTATGCGTGCCCTCGTAAACCTTCTCGTACACGTAGTTCGAGATAAACAGGTCAACGCGCTGGTCACGCTCTTCAAAGCCACGCAGAATCGACAGCATAGTCGAAAGAGCCGCAGCATCGAGCCAGTCATCCGAGTCGACGACCTTGTAGTAGGTGCCCTGTGCCTCGCGCAGACCCGAAAGGACGGCAATACCGTGGCCGCCGTTCTCCTGGTGCACCGCGCGAATGATACCGGGATAACGTGCCTCCCACTCGTCGGCCTTATCGGCCGTCTCGTCCTTGGAGCCGTCGTCCACTACGATAATCTCGATATCGGTGGCGTAATTGCTCCCCTCCAAGATGGAGGTGATGCAATGGTCCATGTCCTTGGCGGCGTTATACGAGGGAATACCGAATGTTATGACTTTATGCATGGCAGGCGATAATCTCATCCGAAAGATCGAGGGCGGAATTGGTCACAGCGTCCATATCGTAGTAACGATACTCGGCCAGACGACCCACCGGGTGGAAGTTCGTCAGGTTCTGGACGCGCTCAAGATAGCGCTCATAGAGCTCACGGTTCTCGGGCTCAAGAATGGCGTAGTACGGCGTCTCGCCCGAGCCGGGCGTATAGGCCTTGGAATACTCCTTCATGATGGTGGTCTTGCCGGGCAGGATCTGACCGGTCATGTTCTTGAACTCGGTAATGCGCGTGTAGTCCTCGCTCGTGGTGTAGTTGACGGTGCCCACGGGCTGGAACTGGTCCATATCGAGCGTCTCGAACTTCATGTCGAGCGTGCGGTACGGTAGCGCGCCCAGATCGAGATTGAACAGCTCATCGAGCGGACCGGTGTAGACGATCTCGCCACCATAGACCTTGCCGTCGATCTTGACGGTAGTCTCGTCGATTTCAAAGAGGTCACGGGCGTCCACGTCGCAGAACACGTCGATCAGGTCGTGGTCGAGCATGTGCTCAAAGAGCGCCGTGTAGCCCTCCTGCGGCATGCCCTGGAAGGGAGCTTGCGGGAAGTAGCGGTCATCATCGCCCACAAAGACGGGAACGCGGCCGGTGATCGAGGGATCGATCTGATCGGGCGTCTGGCCCCACTGCTTCATGGTGTAATGCAAAAAGACGTTCTCGTAGACGTAATCGGCGACCTCGGCAAGATCCGGGTCGTTCTTCTTACGCAGCTCCATAATGGGCACCTTGACATCCTTGCCAAAGGTCTCCACGAGCTTCTGATACAGCTCCTCGCCGCGCTCGTCACCAAAGGCGAGCTTGAGACTCGCATGGTTGAAGGGCACGGGCATAAGGGTACCGTTGATGTTGGCGAGCACCTTGTGCTGATAATCCGTCCACTTGGTAAAGCGCGACAGGAAATTGTGCACGCGCTCGTTAAAAGTGTGATAGATATGCGGACCGTACTCGTGGATCAGGATTCCGGCCTCGTCAGTGCAGTCATAGGCATTGCCCGCAATGTGGCTACGGCGCTCCAAAACGGCAACACGATAGCCGATGGTCTCGGCAAGACGGCGGGCGCAAACGGCACCGGCATATCCAGCACCGACGACAATCATGTCGTACGCGCCGGCGTTAAAGCCTTCAGGCAGGCCTGAGGTAATCTGCATCGATACTCCTTGTCAAAAGCCACGGGCTCGTTAGCTGGGCTTTTCTCGAACATTCTTCGAGACATATTTATCAGAGCGATTATAGCGCTAATGCGTCCTATAATGAGCTTGCCACACAAGGAAAGCTCAAGCACCGCGGCGTACATAATTGAAAGGTAAACCCGCTAGCAGCGGGTTTATTCGTGAACAGCCGGGTGCCTGGAGCTTAGCGAAACGCTTGTAAGGAGTAACATGAGCGATTTCCTAAACCGTATGAAGTCTGCCGCCAAGGCCGACCTTAAGACGATCGTCCTGCCCGAGGGCGAGGATCCGCGCATTATCGTCGCGGCCACCAAAATCATCGAGGAGGGCCTGGCAAAGATCGTCATCCTGGGCAACCCCGACGAGATCAACGTTCCCGGCGCTACCGTCATCGACCCGCGCAATGCCGAGAAGCACGAGGAGTATGCGCAGAAGTTTGCTGAGCTCCGCGCCAAGAAGGGCGTTACCATCGAGCAGGCTCGCGCCCAGGTGATGGACGCCACCTACTTTGGCACCATGATGGTCAAGATGGGCGACGCCGACGGCCTGGTCTCCGGCGCCTGCCACTCCACCGCCGACACCCTGCGCCCTGCACTTCAGATCCTCAAGACCGCCCCGGGCACCAAGCTGGTCTCGGCCTTCTTCGTGATGTGCACCGACACCCCGCAGTTCGGCACCGACGGCACGCTGATCTTCGCCGACTGCGGCCTCAACATCAACCCGTCCTCCGACGAGCTCTCCGAGATCGCCATCGCCTCCGCTCACTCCTGGTCCACCTTCATGGGCAACGTTGAGCCGCACGTGGCCATGCTCTCCTACTCCACCATGGGCTCTGCCGGCGGCGAGGTCGCCAAGAAGGTCCAAGAGGCCGTAAAGTTCTGCAAGGAGAAGGCTCCCGAGCTCGCCATCGACGGCGACCTGCAGCTCGATGCCGCTATCGTCCCCACTGTCGCCCAGCTCAAGGCTCCCGGCTCCTCCGTCGCCGGTAAGGCTAACGTGCTGGTGTTCCCCGACCTCGAGGCCGGCAACATCGGCTACAAGCTGGTCCAGCGCTTCGCCGGTGCTGACGCCTACGGCCCCATCCTGCAGGGCATCGCCAAGCCGGTTAACGACCTTTCGCGCGGCTGCTCTGCCGACGACATCGTGGGTGTCGTGGCCATCACCGCCGTCCAGGCTCAGATGGCTGAGTAGCGCACATATCCCCTCGGGACCCTACAGGGTAAAGCTCTGAAAACGTCCTCGGACATGCATGAAACCCCCGCTGCGCACTTCGTGCGGCGGGGGTTTCATGCGTCCTGCGGAATATTTTCAGAGCTTTACCCTGTAGGGTCCCTGCCGCCACGTAGCAATCAGGGAATCCGGGGTGGACGGCGGCTTGGCTACGAGCTGGCGCTGAAAAACTGAATGGATGAGTGCCGTTGCTGGGAGCGCAGGCGTTGCTGATGATGATCACTTTGGAGATTGAAAGGCCGGTGGGCTTCGGCGGTTGTTGTGCCGGAAACTACATCCCAGTTTGGAGGCGGATTGTGGGATGTGGCTTCCGCTTGGGGCCTGTTTGGGAAACTTTGGGACGGAATTTTGCTTTATTGTGGGTCGCACTTTCCGCAACGTGCCTCAACCGGAAAGCGTGTCCCAGTATTTGCGCTCGAAATGGGATGGGGTTTCCGCCGTCCGCCTGTCAAGCAAAAAGGCCTCCAGAGCTGTTGCTCTGGAGGCCTTTCGTTTACTTGCAAATGCGCGCGTTAGTTGTTCTTGGTCAAACGCTCGACGTCGTGGGCAATCATGTATTCCTCGTCGGTGGGGATGACCATGACCGTGACGGAGGAACCGGCGGCACTGATGACCTGCGGGCCATTGCCCACGGCCTCGCGGTTCTTGTTGTTGTCGATGCGCACGCCCAGCCACTCAAAGCAGTCGCAGAAGGCCTTGCGAATCGACCAGTCGTTCTCGCCAATGCCGGCGGTAAAGGTGATGGTGTCCACGCCCGCCATGGAGGCGATCATGGAACCGGCCTGCTGCATGGCCTTGTAGGCGAACATATCGAAGGCGAGCAGGCAGCGCTCGTCGCCCTCGGAGGCGCGCGTGCGGATGTCGCGGGCGTCGTTGGAGATACCCGAAATGGCAAGCAGGCCGGACTGCTTGTTCATCATGTCGTCGACTTCCTGGTAGCTGTAACCGCCCTCGCGCTGCAGATAGCATACGGTAGCCGGGTCAATGGAACCGCAGCGGGTACCCATCATCAGACCGTCAAGCGGCGTGAGGCCCATCGTGGTGTCGCGGCACACGCCGTCCTCGATAGCAGCGAGCGAAGCACCGTTACCCAGATGGCACGAAAGCAGACGGTGGCAGCGCGAACCCAGGATCTCCTTGGCCATCACCCACTCATAGCGGTGGCTCGTGCCGTGGGCGCCGTACTTGCGCACGTGGTACTTGTCGCACACGTCCTTGGGCAGCGCGTAGGTATAGGCGACCTCGGGCATGGTCATATGGAACGAGGTATCGAAGACCGCCACGTTGGGCAGCTCCGGATACTTCTCACGGCAGTACTCAATCGCCGCGGCCTCGCCGTAGTTGTGCAGCGGGGCAAGTGGTGCCACCTCAAGAATCTTGGCCATAACCTCGTCGTCGACAACTGCGGAATCATCGAAGTGCCAGCCGCCCTGAACGATACGATGCCCAATACCATCAATCGTAAAGTCGGTCTTCTCGAGCTCCTCGAGCACACGAGCGATAGCAGAGCGATGATCGGGGAAAGGGACCTCCTCGGTCTGCTTGGCGCCACCGTTCTCGGAGTGGCCAAAGATGCCCATGTCCGAACCGATACGTTCGCAGTTGCCCTTGGCGAAAACCTCGCGGGTATCGGTATCCAAAAGCTGATATTTAAGGCTTGAGCTGCCGGCGTTGACAACAAGTACGTTCATGAGACTCCTTTGCAGTGCAATACGGTCGACGCAGACCCCTTAAGGCGGCCGCATTTTAATAAGAAGTTATCACAACTTGATAAATAGCTATCAAGCATATCGCCCAACGAGCACAAAAGAGGGGCCAAACGGCGCTCGGTCGTCCAGCCCCTCCCCTCTTGCAATTATTTGCCGTTGACGATGCGCTCGACGTCGGAAGCGATCATGAACTCCTCGTCCGTGGGGATGACGAAAATCTTGACCTTGGAATCCTTGGCGGACAGGCACCAAGCGCCGTCGCCGCGCAGGGCGTTGCGGGCATGGTCCATCTTGACGCCCATAAAGGCCAGACGGTCGGCCACGCCAGCGCGGACAGCCGGAGCGTGCTCGCCGATGCCGGCGGTGAAGACCAGCGTGTCCATGCCGCACATGGAAGTAGCCATCTCGGCAGCCTTGGCGGCAATCTTGTAGACAAACATGTCGAAGGCGAGCTGAGCCTCGGGGTCGCCGGCAGCGGCGAGCTCCTCGACGTTGCGGCAGTCGTTGGTCTTGCCACCGGTCACAGCCAAAAGGCCGGACTTCTTGTTCATCATCTCGTCGACCTCATCGAAGGTGTAGCCGCCCTCGCGCTGCAGGTAGCAGACGGTGGCCGGGTCGATGGAGCCGCAGCGGGTGCCCATCATGACGCCGTCGAGCGGGGTGAGGCCCATGGTGGTGTCCATGCACTTGCCGTCCTCGATAGCGCACAGGGAAGCGCCGGAGCCGATATGGCACACGACGACCTTGCGGGCCTCGCCGTTGGTCATCTCGGCGACCTTTTTGGAGATGTAACGGTAGCTGGTGCCGTGGGCGCCGTACTTACGGATGTGCAGCTTGTCGCAAACGTCCTTGGGCAGAGCGTAAGTCTTGGCGACCTCGGGCATGTTGAAGTGGAAAGCGGTGTCATAGACCGTAACGTTGGGCAGGTCGGGATACTGCTCCAGGCAGAACTCAATAACGTTGGCCTCGGGGTTGTTGTGGAGCGGCGCCAGCGGGGCGACCTCGCGGATCTTGGCGAGAACGTCCTCGTCGACGAGGGAGGAATCGCCAAAGTACCAACCGCCCTGAACGATGCGATGGCCGATGCCCTCGATCTTGACGCCGTTGGCCTCGAGGTCCTTCAGGACGACCTCGATGGCGACCTTGTGGTCGGGGAACTCGATGTTCTCGGTCACCTTCTTGGAACCGTTAGCAGCGTGGGTGAAGGTACCGCCGGTAAAGCAGACGCGCTCGCAGGAGCCCTTTGCGGACACCTTGTGGGACTTGGTGTCGATGACCTGATACTTAAGGGTCGAAGATCCCGCGTTGACGACCAGAACGTTCATGTGTCTCCCTACTAACAGGCGGTGTGGCGCCGCCAGGTTACATACGCTTCAATAATAAACCCAAACGCCCTCGCGCTCGGGTTTATTGGCGTTGATATATAAGTTATCGGTGCCTAAATACTCATGTCCTTTGGCTTGTAAGACGAAATAGCGCGGGAATATACACCAAAGAAGAAATCCCGAGCGCGACAAGCAATACGACTCGAATGCCCGCAGCGCTGCTCAACACAGCGTTGAGCAGATAGAAAAGAATGGCACCCACCGCCACCATCTGGCTTTGAACCGAAATCAGTGAACAGCGCATCGATGAGTCGGCAGCATTTTGGAAAACTGAGTATTTGATTGGGGCAAACAACGAGTACGCAACCGTCTGCAGCACATAGAACACGGGCAGCAAATTAGCCGGAGTAAGGGGGATCAAAAACAAAGCTGTCAATACTAAGCGAATGATGCCGCAAATACGCGCAAAACGGCCCTTGTCGACATGAGCAATCACACTGGGCACAATAAACCCTATGGAGGCGGAGGCAAGGAGCTGAACCGCAACGGTCACGCCCGAAGCGACAGCATTCATTCCGCGACCCGCAAGCAGCAGTGAGAAAAAGTCTTCCAGGGCGACAAAAGCAAATGCCTGAGAACAGTCCATGATGAACGCCGAACGAAGAATACCATTACACGCAATAGCGGCACCGATCATCTTCGGGCTAATTCCACGTTCAGGTGTCGCCGCAGTGCCCTCTCTTCGCATCTCAGGAATGCAGACAACAACAACCAACGTCAACACCATTGCGATGATATCTGCCGAAAGACCAATGAGATATGCACCGACAGACGAAATGAAACCGCCCACGCAAGCGGAGATGGCATAAGAGGCATAGAAAACAAATCGCTCAACGACATTAAGTCTTACGAGCTGGTCCTGAGAGACGCTGTCAATGTAAATCGCTTCGATGGATCCGCTCACACATGCAACGGCAAAACCTTTAAGAGCAAACGCACCGATTAAAAGCAGAGGAGAACGGACGAGAAGCAGGGCGGCGTAGTATCCAAGCATTCCCACGACGCCAACGAGGCCGCTTGTCTTTCGTCCAAACCTATCAGCAATATAGCCAGTGGGAACTTCAAGGATGAACTTGCTCACTTGATATGCAATCATCATGCTAGAAATCGCCACCATCGAGAATCCGACGAATTCAAGGTAAACCGTCAGAAAATACAAGATGGTGCTGAAGTTCGACAGAAAAACGAACGTCATATAAAGCAAAACCGTACGGTTTTTCATACTCCGCCCTCCAAGAGTCAGCAATCTAAAATCGGAATCTTGGAAAAGCATGAGGGCAGAGCCGTCAGTCATGTGTTACAAGGCGTCAACATTCACTTGACGCCACGAGGCCAAATGGCCTCACGAAGCAAGGTGACGCAATAGGTGAAGAAATACCGTCTGGTGTCGATCGGTCCAGGCATTTTGTCGATAGCAAAAGTAGATGGGCAAGGCTACGTCATGCGAGCCTTCAATGGAACACTCGCTCACTTCCAGTCCATCTGATGCGAGAGAAGAGCCAGAAAAGCTCAATATCAATCCCCCGGCTTGAAGAAACTCAGTCTGCGCCCTGTTTCCGTATTCGACATCGCGAAAGCGGAAATTAACCAGCTGGGCTTCGGGGCATTGATTGATTGCATTGAGACAGGGTGACAAATTAATGGGAACAGCGAGCCTGCCGCCCAGTAACTCACGAATGGTCATAGCGTCAACAGATTGATGACCAGCTGGGCATGAAAGAACCTTGAGCTCCTTTTCACCCAAGTATTTCGAAGAAAGGACACTATCCCTTGGTTCCTCAAATGAGATGGCCGCATCCGAAATGCCAAGCACAAGTGATTCAAAGCATGTGGCCGTTGGCTGATGCCAAACATCAAGGTGAATCTGAGGGTGCGAGCTTTCAAACGAGTCGTACCAGTTTTCGGAAAAAAGACGCCCCCGCCCGTGAAGACAGGGGGCGTAAAGACGGAAATGGCCGTCGGGCGAAACGCCGCCGTTCCCCGATTGAGCGTACTTTTTGAGATCGTCGACTTGCGCCAGGATCACGCGTGCACGATGCGCAAATTCTCTGCCCGCCGGAGACAAAACAGCCTCCCCCGCCGATCGGTCGAGCAAAACAATCTGATACTCAGATTCCAACTTTTTTATTGCCGACGAAACGGCCTGCGGACTCACGTGAACGGCGCGAGCCGCTTTGCGCACGCCGCCATAGTTCGCTACAGCTTGAAGGTATTCGAGTTGAGAAAGCTGCATAGATTACTCCAAAGGCAGCCAAGTCGACGGGCCGTGCGCCCTCAGATGAGGTTCTCGCCCAGGTTTTTGCCGCCGAGGACGTGCATGTGGAAGTGCATGACGGTCTGGCCGGCATTGACGCCCTTGTTGGAGATGACGCGGAAACCGTCCTCCAGGCCCTTGGCCTTAGCGACCTCCTGGATGGCGTGGGCCATGGCGCCCATGGTCTCGGCAGGCACGTTGTCGGCGATGTCGCTGTAGTGCTTCTTGGGGATTACGAGCGTGTGGACCGGCGCCTGGGGGTTGAGGTCGTCGAAGGCGATGACCTGATCGTCCTCATAGACAACGGTCGAAGGGATCTCGTGGTTGGCAATTTTGCAGAAGATGCAATCGCACATGGTTGGTTCCTTTCTCACAGACCAAGGCAATTATATTTGGTCGGGATGGTTAGAACGAGAGGTTGTCGTCCGTGTTGGCGGCTTCGCCGTCGGCGAGCACGTCGTTGCCGTCAACGTCCTTAAGAAGCACCGAGACCTTCTGCTCGGCATCGGACAGGCGGGTGCGCAGGCTCTTGAGGAGCTCGACGCCGCGGGTATAGCTCTCGAGCGATTCCTCGAGCTCCATATCGCCCGACTCCAAGCTGCGAATGATGAGCTCCAACTCCTGCGAAGCCTGCTTGTACGTAAGCTGCTCGACCGGGGTCTTCTCTGCCATAGCTGTTTCCTTTCCCAAAGGTTTATCACTGTAAAACGCGGTCTATTCGACCGTATTGACCGTTGCTGCCACGTTGCCGTCTGCCATGCGCACGCGAATGGCGTCGCCCGGCTTAAAGGTCTTGGCACTTGTAGCCACGCCGTCAACGCTGTACGCGATGGAATAGCCGCGGGCAAGCACCTTGAGCGGCGACAGGGCATCGAGCGAAGCCGCTGCACGGCCCAGGTCGGACGCTGGCTTGCTGAGCATCGTGCGCCCCTGATGCTCCAGGCGGGAGCTTGCGAGCGTGAGCGCATGGCGCTTGCCATCGAGTCCTGAGGTGCTTGCGATCAAGCGCTCGGGTAGACGCTCAAAGTTGGAGCGGAATGCCCCAACCGAACGCGTTATGGCGCCGGACAAACGATCGGCCGTCAGGGCAAGCTCAGACTCGCGACGCTCAACCATAAACGTTGGGTCGTTGAGGCACGGGCGGCACGCAGCCGCATCGAGCGCATCGCCCAAGCGAGCCGTATAGGTATCCCAGGCACGGCGACCGCGCTGATCGAGCATCTCCAGGTCGACCTGGGCCGACCCAATCATCGATGCCGTCGCGGCACCCAGACGCTGATAGCGCGCCTCGAGCACATCGGCCAACTCCGTCATAGCCGGCGCCACCGATTCGGCCGCCGCCGTAGGCGTGGAGGCGCGACGGTCGCTCACCATGTCGCAAATCGAGGTATCGGGCTCATGGCCAATGCCGGTCACCACGGGCACGGGGCAAGCCGCCACCGCGCGGGCAAGCTCCTCGTCATTAAAGGTCATGAGGTCCTCAAAGGAGCCGCCGCCGCGCACCAGCAAGATGCAATCGGGCGCCGGCGTAATGGCAGCGGCGCGGCGCAGGCCTTCAATGAGCTCTGACGGCGCACCCTCGCCTTGAACTTTAGCCCCCACGCAAACAAGCTCGACAAGCGGGTTGCGACGGCGCAGCGTGCGCTTGACGTCATCGATTACGGCACCCGAAAGCGAGGTGACGACCGCCACGCGCGAGCAGAACACCGGTATGCGGCGCTTGCGCGCTTCGTCCATCAGACCCTCACGGCGTAGCTTTTCGGCCAGTTGCGCCACTTGTTGACGCAGCAGACCCTCCCCCGCCAGCGAAAACGAGCGAGCGACAAAGCTCATACGACCCGTGGGCTTATAGAGGTTGAAGCTGCCCTTAAAGCTCACCTGCATGCCGTCACGCAGATCGAAGGTACGCTTGAGATAGGCGCCCTTCCAGATGATGCAGTCGACGGCGGCCGAGTCGTCTTTAATCTGGAAGTAGCAGTGGCCGCTTCGGGCGTTGGGACCACGGAAACCCGTGACCTCGCCCAGGACACTCAGCTGCGGAATGGCATCGAGCGCACCGGCGGCGATTTCTACCGCCTGGCTCACGCTGAGCTCCTTGCGCTCCCGCTCGTCCGAACCGTCAAACTCGGCGGAAACGGTATTGCCGGTCAGATTCCAGCCTGCCACGCAGCCTCCTTTCGTCATCGTGCACAAGGGCTTCGGCCCTGCGCAAATTTAAGTCCAACACATAGTACAGCGCCGCGGGGACACGAATCCCCGCGGCGCCCAGCGACCCAATTTGTTATCGGTTGGAGTTTCTGTTGTAGCGAGCCATAAGATAGAGCAGCTGAATAATCGAGGTGAGCGCAGCGGCAACATAGGTAAGCGCGGCGGCCGTCAGTACCTTCTTGGCACCGTTGACCTGCTTGGAACTCATACCCGACTGCTCGATGTACACCACGGCGCGTCGGCTGGCGTCAATCTCGACAGGCAGCGTAACGAGTTGGAACAGTACACTAAACGAGAAGAAGATCAACGCGAGGGATGTGAGCCCGGCAATGTTCATAAACAGGCCCAAGAGCAACACGATGGTCCAGGTGTTCTGGGTAAAGTTGACGACCGGCACGAGGGCGGTACGTACTTTCATCATGGCATAGCCGCTTTGACGCTGGGCGGCATGGCCCGCCTCGTGGCAGGCGACGGCAACACTTGCGACCGAACCGCCCGAACGGTTGGCATCCGACAGATACAGGTTGTTATCCTGCGGGTTGTAATGGTCGGTGAGCTCACCGGCGACACCCTTGATACCCACGGCATTGCAACCGTTGGCGTCAAGCATGCGGCGAGCAACCGTGGCGCCCGTGTCGCCGTCCGAGCGAACCTTGGACCAGGTCTTGTACGTCGAATTGATATAGCTCTGCGCAGCAAGGCCAAGCACTGTACAAACAAGAACAACCAGCAGGTACAGCGGGTCGATGCCAAAGCCGTAACCATAGTAATAAGGCATGCGAATTCCTCCGAATCGAATTACACGTTGGAGGCATTCTACCCACTCAACCGGCTAGGCTTCCCTACAGGAGCTCGATTTTGCCGTCCTTCACCGTCAACCCCATATTGCCCGAGAGCAAATCGTCCAGGCGTGAGCCCACGAGCTCGAAGCGCCAGCCTTCGCGCAGGGGGCTCTGCTCGGGGTGCTCAATATAGTCGGCCAGGTCATCGCGCGAGGCAATGACCGAGGTCGCCACGCCCGAGTGCTCGGCAACTAGGCGAATGAGCGCATACATCAGGTCCGTCACGCTCTCCAACTCCGGAGAGATCTGACGATGCCCGCGCACCATGAGCGGCAGGCGATCGTGCGGGCAGCTCGCGCCGCGCTTGATGGCCATGAGCGCGCCGTCCACGTCGCGCTCCCCCAACTGATCGGTACCGCGAATGCTACGGAACTCCTCAACGCGCACGGGATTGCGCTTAACGAGCGCAAGCAGCGTGTCGTCGGACATGACCCACTTGCGCGGGATGTTACGGCGCTCGGCGCGATCCTCGCGCCAAGCGGCGAGCTCGCGCGCGATGCCCAACTGGTGACGGCTACACGAATTGATGCGTTTGACCTTGCGGAACGCCTCGTGGCGATCGGCGCGATAGTGCGACTCGTCAGCCAGCGGGCGCAGCTCGTCGAGCACCCAGTCCACACGGCCCAGCTCGCGCAGGCGGCTCATCATCTCGGTATAGGCGACGATCAGGTACTTAACGTCATCGATCGCGTACTCGATCTGTTTATCGGTCAGCGGGCGGCGCGACCAGTCGGTCAGCGACTCGGTCTTGGGCAGCGATACACCGCAGAACGTCTGAACAAGCGCGCCATACGAAATCTGCTGGCGCTCGCCCAAAAAGGCGGCGGCCACCTGCGTGTCAAAAATCGGACGCGGCAGCACGCCTACGGTATGGAGCATGACCTCCATATCCTGCGAGCAGGCGTGGAAGACCTTGGTCACGCTCTCGTCGGCCATAAGCTCGGCCAGCGGCGATAGGTCGTCGATTACCAGGGGATCGACCGCTACGCTCTCGGCAGGGGTGGCAATCTGAACCAAACACAGACGCGGATGGAACGTGCGCTCGCGCAAAAACTCGGTATCGACGGCAATCGCGTCGAACTCACGGGCGCGCTGGCAAAAGTCGAGTAGAGCCTGATGTGTGGAAATGTACATATCAACCCATCGAATAAGGTTAGGCCCGAAAAACACGGGTAGGATATCGGCATTGCCTTACAACTATACTCGGTTAGTCACAGAACGGGAACGTAAGTATGCGCTGCCTTATCATCCACAACCCGGCATCGGGCCCCAGCTCAGATGAAATCTACGCATTTACGCACGCCCTCGCGCAGGGCGGCGACGAGGTCGTGATGCGCTTTATCGGCGATGGCATGGAGCCCGAGGACGCCGTGGCAGACGTGCGCGAATTCGATCGCGTGGTGGTCTCGGGCGGCGACGGCACCGTCTCCAACGTGCTCGACCAGATGCGCGGATGCGGTGTCCCCACGCTCGTCTTCCCCTCCGGTACGGCCTGCCTGTTCTTCAACAACATCGGTAATGCCCCCGAGGCGGCGGCGCTTGCCAAGGCTTGCCGCGCCGGTCGCACGGTCAAAGTGGACATGGGCGAGCTCTTTTGGCTCGACGAGAACGGCAACGAGAAGCGCCACGGCTTCATCATCATCGCCGGCTCGGGCTTCGACGCCGAGATCATGATGAAGGCCGCCCCCACCAAAAACGACATCGGCGAGATCGCCTACTTCCTCTCCGCGCTCGCCACGCCCAATCCCACGGTGGCGCACTTTACGATTGAGCATGACGGCATTGTCGAGGAGCTCGACGGCATCTGCTGCATGGCCGGCAACACCTCGGTCATCCAAAACGACATCAACCTGTTCCCCGACTGCCGTATGAACGATGGCATGGTCGACATTGCGGTCATCGAACCCGTAAAAACTGTGCAGCTTCTACCGACTGTGATCACCGCCGCACTCGACCCCGCCGGCAAGGTACTCGGCCGCCCGCAGTTCAAGATCATCCAGACCAAGGAAGCCAAGATCACCTGCACCCCGTCGCTGGGCATGCAGTTCGATGGCGAGATTATCTCCAGCAATTCGGGCGTCTTTGGAGCCCGCGCGCTTCCGCAATGCCTCGACCTCATCGTCGACGAATTCTCCCCGCTCGGAAAATAGGAGGACCCTATGAACGACAATCCCCTGCTCGGCTTTATCATCATCGTTTTGGCCATGCTCGTCGGCTATGCGATCAACGTGATCAACCGCCGGAAGAAGTAATTCCACATTGGTATGATATTCATCCAATTATCGTCTCCCCTGCTGTTTATGCATTTGCCAAACAGCGGGGGATTTTCATTTCAGGCATTCCCAGCTACTTTATTCGGCTACAGTAATTACAGGGCGTCTTTATTAAAGTAAAGCTACAAACTGAGTACAATTAACCGCTCGTCGCATATTTCATCACGCTTATCGAGTAAGTGTCTTTCATAGATGAATATTGTTTCCAGTTCGTTACGCTAATGGGGTGTCTTTATTGGCTGAAGCCCTCTGGCGACAGAGGGCTTTCGCACGCTGGGAGGGAAAATGAGGAAAACTCACCCCGTCAACGCGCTCAAGAAGCTAGGCATAGGCCTCGCCTTTGGAGCTGCAACCATCATGTCCATGCCGACATCTGCGCTCGCTTGCACGCAGATATACATGGGCAAAAACCTTACGGCCGACGGCAACACGTACTACGGCCGCGCCGAGGACTTTGGCCCGCGCTACCTCAAGCACTTTGGCATTGAGCCGTCGCATGCCCCCGGGTATACCTACGGCTCAGACGAGTCCGACTTCTCATACAGGTCGACCAAGACTACATATCGTTATAGCTACGTGCGCGATCATCCTTCGCAGTGGCACGGGCGCTATGATGCCTACTCTGAGGCAGGCATCAACGAGAAGGGCGTGTCCTGCTCCGCAACGCTGACCACCAACATGAACGATAAAGCCGCCAAGGCAGACCCCCTGACCGACACTGGCATTGGCGAGTATAGCTACGGCAGCGTTATCTTAGGCGAAAGTGCCAAAGCACGTGAGGGTGTCGAGCTCCTCGGCAAGATCATCGACGAGCAGGGCGCCAACGGCAACGATCAGATTATCATCGCCGACAGCAACGAGACTTGGCTGTTTGCCGCACTTTCCGGCCACCAGTGGATCGCCATGAAGCTCGCCGATGACGTCGCCTCACTCAACCCCAACATCGGCGGACTCAATTACGATGTCAACCTTGATGACGCCGAGAACTGCCTCCACTCCGAGGGCATCCAGACCATGCCCGAGAAAAATGGCTTCGCCGAGTACACCGACGGCAAGCTCGACGTTGCCAAGACCTATGGCAAAAGCGTCGCCGATTCCGGCGTTCATCAGTGGACTCGCTATGTCCAGGGCCGCGATTACTTCATGGCCCCGTTGACCAAGGGTGCGGATTACGACATCGTCACGGTTAAACCGAAAAAAGGCCCCGACCAAATCGGAGCCATGGTCAGCGAGATCCAGCCCCTGTTCTTCAAGCCCGGCAAGTCCGACTGGAACACCTTTGAGATGATCCGTGCATTTGGCAACCGCGGCGAAAATGTCCCCGGCCTCAACGCCAACACCGACGGTGTCTACGCCATCGGCACCGAAAGAAGCACCGAGACCAACCTCTTCCAGATCCGTCAGGGCATGGACCCCGAGATCGCGACCATTCAGTGGGAGATGCTCTCCCGCGCCGCCTACTCCGTCGCTATTCCTCTGTACTCTGCACTGCTCACCGAGGTCAGCCCCTACTTCAGCAATCAGGATGTCTCCTACGATCACTGCGAAGAGACGGACATCGTGAACAACGAGGAGCCCGAGAACTCCATCAACTACGTCCTCATGGACATTAGTTCCCTCTGCTACGAGCACCGCGAGCAGCTCGGCACCGGCGTTCGCGCCTACCTCGACGCTCTCCAGAACGAGCTCATCGAGCAGAACCTCCAGGTCGACAAGGCCATGCAGGCTGCCGAGGGCACCGAGGCCCGCACCGCCTTGGCCAACAAGGCTGGCAAGGCTGCCACCGAGAACACCTACGTCAAGTGCAAGGCCCTGCTCCAGGAGATGCGCGCCTATCTGAAGGCTGGGGATTTCAGCACGCCCTTCACCCCGAGCGACCTGAACACCGAGACCCATGGCCTCAAGGAGTCCATCACCTACGCCAAGGACGCTCTTGCCACCGACCCGGTAACCCCGGATCAGCCTGGCACTCCCGAGCAGCCTGGTACTCCTGAGCAGCCCGGTACCCCCGAGCAGCCCGGTACCCCCGAGCAGCCCGGTAAGCCCGAGCAGCCCACCACCAAGCCCGAGAAGCCTGGCAAGTCGGACACCACGACCACGGTAACCACCAACAAGACGAACACCAAGGGCGGCCTGCCCACCACTGGCGATCGTTTTGATGGCCGCATGGTGGCCGCATTCGCCATCGCTGGCGTTGCCGTCATCTCCGCGGGCGGTTACTTCCTCTACCGTCGCAATAAGGAGTAACGTCCTAGCTGAGCGGGCGGGGCACATGAGTCACCACGCCCGCTCAGCCCGCTCTTTTGACCGGCGGGAAACCCGCCTGAAATCTTTTCAAAAAAGATTTCCCCGCACACACTTTGCTGTGCTATAGTGCAGCGCAACAGCAACTAGGCGCGACCGCGCCACGGCATCACGAAAGGAGCCACCAACATGAAGAACACGATGAAGTCTCTCAACAACTGGTGGTGGCGTGATGCGAATACGATCGGTCGACAGTGAGTCCCTCACGCCTGTTTTTGCGCTCTAGGTGATTGAAAGGCCTCCGGTTTCGACCGGGGGCCTTTTTCTATCTCGAGCCCGATCGCATTCGCATCACGCGCCTCCGCTTTTCTCTTGCACTCCCCTTCCGAAAGGATTTTCACCATGTCTCAGAACACCACCGCCGCCCAGCCCCGCACCGTCCAGACCGCCGACCGCGGCAAACTCGACGTCCGCGCCCTCGTCCTGCTCGCCATCCTGCTCGCTGCCGGCTTCATCCTCAACTTCACCGTCGGCAAGGCCATCTCGGGCATCTCGGGCGGCATGATCAGCCCCGAGTTCATCATCTCGGCCTTCTGCCTCACCATCCTGGTCGTTCGCCCCAACATCGGCCAGGCGCTCGTCATTGGCCTCATCTCGGCTGCCGTGATCCAGATCACCACCACCTCGCCGTTTGTCGATTTTGCCGCCGAGGGCATCGCCGCCATGCTCATGGCCGGCATCGTCAACGCCGCCGGCAAGAACGGTCAGGTCAAGCCCGCCATCGCCATTGTCGCAACCTTCCTGACCACCTTTGTCTCCGGCGTCATCTTCATGATCATCAAGATGGCCATGCTCGGCGTGGTCGGCGAGCTCGCCGCCGCCATGCTGCCCGTCGTTGCCATGACCGCCGTCTTTAACGCCATTCTGGTCGGCGCCCTCTACCTGCCCATCCAGAAGGCTCTTAGGCTCAACTAACCCGCTCGGCTTTACGAGCCACCCCATCTTGGCGTTCATTCGTCGCTCGCGTACCCAAGTACGCTTCGCTCCTCTTTCTCGCGCCAACCTGGGGCCCCTCGTAAAGCCGTCTCCGTGCTTCACCACCAAAGACCGTCCCAAACAACGAGCTTTTTTGGGACGGTCTTAAACAACTGGTCATTTAAGACTGTCCCCAATGACTATGAAAGGTATCCATGGAAACGATCATCAACGTCGACGATGTCTCGTTCTCCTATGGCACGCAGACCGAACAGGCGCTCAGCCACATCTCGCTCAGCGTGAACAAGGGAGATTTCATCGGCATCATCGGGCCCTCGGGCGCCGGCAAGTCCACGCTTGCCGCCTGTCTGTCGGGTGCCGTGCCCCACCACTACACCGGCACGTTCTTTGGGTCCGTCATGGTCGACGGCCACGACACCTGCGAAGTCTCGCTCACCGACGTGTCGCAAATCGTCGGCAGTGTGCTACAGGATATCGACACGCAGATGGTCGCTTCGATCGTCGAGGACGAGATGCTCTTTGGCCTCGAGAACTTTGGCGTTCCCCACGACCAGATCGAGCAGCGCGTGAGCGAATCGCTCGAGACCGTCGGCATCAGCGACCTGCGCGACCGCGAGATCGCCACACTCTCGGGCGGACAGAAGCAAAAGGTAGCCATCGCCGCCATCCTCGCCATGCGTCCGCGCGTCTTGGTTCTCGACGAGCCCACCGCGGCACTCGACCCCGCCAGCTCCACGCTGGTTTTCGAGACCCTGCGTGAGGCCAACCGTGCACTCGGCATCACCATCGTCGTCGTTGAGCAAAAGGTCGCCCTGCTTTCGGAGTACTGCAACCGCGTGCTCGTGCTCAATCATGGCGAAATCGCGCTGCAGGGCGAGCCACACGAGGTCTTCGCGCATACCGACGAGCTCCGTGCCATCGGCGTCGACTGCCCTCGCGTCACGCGTATCTTCAATAGCCTCCAAACCGATGGCCTGGCAAGCGGCACCCCTTGCTTGGATGTCGATGAGGCCGAGCGCCTGATTTCGGACATCGTCGACCCCGTACACGCGGTCATCGAAGCCCAGGCGCCCGCCGGTTCCCCGCATGCACCGTCGTTGCGCCCTCATGCCAAGGACGCCGAGCCCGTACTCACCTTCGACCATGTTGAGTTTGCCTATCCCAATGGCGGCGCCGCCGTCCACGACCTCAACCTGACCCTCTATCCCGGCGAGCTCGTGGGCATCGTCGGCCAGAACGGTGCCGGCAAGACCACGCTCACCAAGCTGCTCACAGGCCTGCTTAAGCCCGCCTCGGGCAGCGTGCGCGTCACGGGACTGGATACCGCAGCCGTTCCCACGAGCCGCATCGCTCGCGAGGTCGCGACCCTCTTCCAAAACCCCGACCGCCAGATCTGCAAGGACACCGTGCTCAACGAGGTCGCCTTTGGCCTGGAGCTTGCCGGCATCGACCGTGCCGAGGCTCTGCGTCGCGCCCAGCTCGTCATCGACCGCTTTGGCTTGCCGGCCGACGAGGCGCCCTTCTCGCTCTCGCGCGGTCAGCGACAAATGGTGGCGCTTGCCTCCGTCGTAGTGGTTGAGCCCAAGATCGTCGTGCTCGACGAGCCCACGAGCGGCCTTGATTACCGCGAGTGCATGACCGTCATGGAAACGGTGCGCACCATGGCCGAGCGCGGTTGCGCCGTCATCATGGTCTGCCACGATATGGAAGTCGTCTCGGATTTTGCCGAGCGCATTGTGGTAATGGCCGACGGTCGCATCCTCGACCGCGGCCGCACGCACGAGCTATTCTCGAACATCGATCTCATGCGGCGTGCCTACGTGGAGCCTCCCCAGGTTATTGAACTCTCGCGCCGTCTGGCATCTTCCGTCTCGCCCGCTTTTGCGCAGGTGAGCGAGGTCACCGATGTCGTTCGAATTACCAAGGAGATGATCTACCGTGGTTAACGTCATCGACTACATGCCGGGCGATACGCTGCTGCATCACCTGAACCCCGTCGTCAAACTGGGCCTCGCCGCCGCCATCATCGTCGGCATCTTCTTGTCCGACTCCTACGTGGCGCTGCTAGGCTTTTTGGCACTCACCCTTGCGCTGGGTGCCTATGCCGGCGTCGTCAACCGTCTGTTCTCGCTGCTCAAGTTGCTGATTCCGCTCGCGCTTATCATGCTGGTGCTCCAGCTGGCCTTTATGCGCGATGGCAACGTGGTGTGGGGCTTTATCACCGACACGGGCCTCATCACAGGATCGAAGGCCTGCCTGCGCCTGCTGGGTGTGGCGCTACCACTCATCCTCATGCTCATGGTGACCAAGCTCAACGACCTTGCCAACGCCTGCGTCGAGGTGCTGCACGTACCGTATCGCTATGCCTTCACCTTTACCACGGCGCTGCGCTTTGTGCCGGTGTTTGGTCAGGAGATGAACGCCATCATGGAGGCGCAGACCGCACGCGGCGTCGAGTACGACACCAAGAACCCCATCAAGAAGCTTAAGCTCATGCTGCCACTGTGCGTGCCGCTGCTCATCTCGAGCGTGGGCAAGACCGATGCCACAGCCTTGGCGGCAGAACAGCGCGGCTTCTATCTGCGTACGCGCGCCAGCTCGTACAAGCGCTACCCCATCAAGGGCCTGGACATCGCCGCGCTCATCGTCAGCATCGCCCTCATCGCCATCGGCTTCCTGTTCTAGTTCACCACCGACAGCAACCGTCCAACGCAAAAGGCCTCGGCTCGCACCAAATGAACTGCCTCCCATTTCTTGGACACAAGAAATGGGAGGCCTTTTTATGACTGGAAACGCTTTGTACGACGTCGGGATGAGACTGCGAGCGGCAGAGCTGCACGACGAGGGGCACGGCCGCGCGACGATCGCGGCCCTTCTCGGGATGTCGGAGGAAACCGTGAGAGAATGGCTGTGCACCTACAGGTCTGCTGGTATCGAGGTTCTGACCATGATGGGAAAGAAGCACACCGCCTATTCGTTCGAGACGAAGCTGGCCGCCGTCAGGGCGGTCGTTGACGAGGGCATGACAAAGCCCGAGGCCATGGAGAAGTTCGGGATAGCCTCGCCAAGCCCTTTCAAGAAATGGCTGAAGGCGTACAGGGAGGAAGGCCCGGAGGCGCTCAGGCCAAAGCCAAGGGGGAGGCCGAGGGGGTCCGGCTCCCCGTCCGGGGAGACGACGCGCGAGCAAGAGCTCGAGCGCAGGATCAAGAGGCTCGAGGCGGAGAACGCCTACCTAAAAAAATCGATCGCCCTGAAGGCGGAGAAACGCTCTCGAACGGCGAGAAGGCCGCGGTCGTGAGCGGGCTTTCAGGGCAATACCCCCTCGCCGACCTGCTCGAGTGCGCCGGCCTGGCGAGGTCGAGCTACTACTACGCGCTGTCGCACCCGAAGGCTCCCACCAGGCCCGAGCTCTGGGAGGCCGCCGCCGAGATATTCTCGCGCACCGCCAACGGGTGCGGCCACAGGCAGATCGCCATGTGCCTGCGCGCCGAGCAGGGCGTGCGCATAGCCGACAAGACGACGCTGAAGATGATGCGCGAGATGGGCATCAGCTGCGGGATCCGCCGCGAGACCGACTACCACAGGTACAACTCGTACAGGGGCAAGGTCGGAAAGACCTTCGAGAACGTCATCGGCAGGGACTTCGCCGCCGACGGGCCGTGGGAGAAGATGGGCACCGACGTCACCGAGTTCAAGCAGCCCTGGGGCAAGGCCTACTTCGCGCCGGTCTACGATTTCGGCAGCAAGGAGATCGTCGCCTGGTCCACGTCGCTGCATCCCAACATGGCCCAGCAGCACGAGCTGCTCGACCAGCTCGTGTCCAAGATGCCCGAGGGCTCCAGGCCGGTCCTGCACTCGGACATGGGCTGGCAGTACCAGCAGGCCGGGTGGTGCAAGCGGCTGGAGGAGGCCGGCGTGGTGCAGAGCATGTCCCGGAAGGGCAACTGCATCGACAACGGCGCGACGGAGCAGGTGTTCGGCCATATGAAGGACGAGTTCTTTCGCGGAAGAAAATGGCCCTGCTTCGAAGACTTCAAGAGAGACCTGGACGAATACATCATCCATTGGAACACGAGAAGGAGGCAGGTTAAACTGAAGGGACTGACCCCGGAGGAATTCCGGAATCAGTCCCTATGTGCGGCGTAGGCCGCTTATTAGCCCGTCCAAGAATTGGGGCGCAGTTCAATGAGCTGCCCGGGACGGGGATCAATGAGTGTTTAATCCCCAGAAAAATCCTTGGGTGCCGCG